>ERZ791802.625-NODE-625-length-33990-cov-7.729129_pt1 | contig 33990 bp, 36 predicted proteins | sample MGYA00510308_ERZ791802 | MGnify/ENA primary metagenome ERZ791802 (study PRJEB30046, sample SAMN00792028) | human gut metagenome | study: EMG produced TPA metagenomics assembly of the A metagenome-wide association study of gut microbiota in type 2...
GCAAGCTGAAAGTGCAAAACGCAGACCCTTTGCACTTTGCACTTTCGCACTTTCAGAGTTATAGAAGAATGACTATAAGCCCTTGTGCGCCGTAGCATGAGGGCTTTTTTCATGGAAAGGAGAGCCTATGAGCAATAAAGCCAGCACCCCCGCAAACGCTTCCCCTCTGACCGTAAAGGAAGCAGAACAGCCCGATATTGTGAAGAAAATCAGAAACACGACCTATCGGGTGAAAATCCACTTCAGCACCACCAGCAAGGAAACTATGAGCGATAAAATCAAGCGGCTTATTATGAACGATTGCGGGAAAATTTCTTAAAACCACCTTGACAAAATGTATCAGAGGATTTGCTCCTGCAAGCCATGGAGACCGCTTGCGCCGATGAATTCCCCGAGGATGCGGAACGCAAGGGCATTGGAACCCCGGCAACCAGAGCTGCGACCATCGAAAAGCTCGTCCAGAAGGGATATCTGGAGCGCAAGGGTAAAGGCAAGATGAAGCATCTGATCCCGACCCAAATTGGGCAGGCGCTGATCACCGTGGCCCCGGAGCAGATTCAGTCCCCCTCCATGACCGCTGACTGGGAAGAAAAGCTGTCCCAGATTGAGCATGGACAGTATACGCCGGAGCAGTTCATGGGGGAAATCGCCCACATGATTACCGATCTGGTGAACACCTATGAAATTGTAGAAGGAGCAGAAGCACTTATGAGACGCAATCAGAATATCGGAATTTGTCCCCACTGTGGAAGCGAAGTCATCGCGCGGGAAAAAGGCTGGATGTGCCGCAACCGGGAGTGCCGGTTCGTCCTCTGGAAGAACAGCGCCTATTTCAAAAAGATCGGCAAGCCTATGACTGAGCACATGGCCGCTCGTCTGATCCGAGAAAAGCGGCTGCGCCTCAAAGACTGCCAGAGCCAGCGCACCGGCAGAGTCTTTACTGCCGATGTGCTTATGAGTATTGAAGCAGACGGCAGCCCCACCTTCACTATGACCTTTCCCAATGGAGGCGCTAAAAAATGAGAGAGAATTTGTCGCATGTATACCAGGAACAAGCGGAGCGGTTCTTTGTCAGTCAGGCGGATTCCTATGCGATAATGCAGCTGGATTCCAGCAAGGTCACGCCTTTTGAGCCGTTTTCTTCTCTGCGTTTGCTGGCAAAGTACGGCTTGAAGCCCAATGCGGAGCACTACAACATCGTTTACACCGATGCACTGCCGGAATATCAAAACATCCATGTGTTTCTGGAGAGCACCTATTCCCGATTCAACATGGATCGCCCGGAAGACTTCAAAGGGCACAGTCTTTCGGTCAGCGATATCGTAGCCATCCGTCAGGCTGGTGTGGTAAGCTGTTACTATTGTGACTCTGTCGGGTTCCAGAAGTTAGACATGGTTCTGGAACCTCAGAACTACCTGAAAGCAGCGGAGATGTCCATGGAGGACGACTACAGTATGCTGGATGGCGTGATAAACAACGGGAAAGCGCCGCAGCTGGAAGATACGCCGTCCATGCTGGGGCAGCTCAAAGAGAAAGCCGAAGCCTGCAAGGATACTCCCTCCCCAAAGAAACCCAAGAGTAAGGAGCGCTGAGCATTATGACCTTCAGCCGGGATGAAGAAGTCCTGATGATGCTTTATAGTCCCGGCAGTAAATCGGGACTGGTAAACGCCCTCAGGAAAATGTCTGCGGATTTAGATTTGGATGACCCGGAAGACAATCAGCTTTATCAGCTTACCCAATCGGTACAGGTCAAACTGGAACGGATGACTGCTGCGGAGTTTCGCCAGCTTGACCTGTACCGCAATCTATAGAAATGGAGGAACACATGGTAGATAAACTGAAATCCCTTGTCCAAATGTCTGAGTTCATTGCCGCGAACAGCACCCAGACCTATGAAAGCTGGACGCACTTTCTGCAATTCTCAGGGCGTTTTTACAAGTACACCTACGACGAACAGATCAGCATCTACTTCCAGCGACCGGAAGCCACCGCCGTTGCCAGCTATGAAATCTGGAATCAACAGATGCGCCGATATATCAAGCGCGGCTCTGTGGGTATCGCAGTCGTTGACAACAGCGGCGATGGTACGCGCCTGCGCTACCTGTTTGACATTGCAGATACCGGAACACGGCAGACGTCCAGAACACCGAACATCTGGAAGATGAGTCGAGAGCATGAGCAAGCTGTTGCACAGGATTTGGAGCAGCGGTATGGCATTCCCGGCGACATCGGTTCGGTGGAAAATCATCTGGAACTGCTTGCTATGCAGAAGGCATCCGAGTATTGGGAAGCCCACAGCGAGGAGATTGCCGGTATCCTTAATGATAGTGCGCTGGCAGTGTATGATGTAGATGCGCTGGGGTACAACTTCCGAAAAGCCGTATCAAACAGCACCCTCTACCAGCTGATCAGCCGCTGCCTTGGCAATCCGGATGATTACTTCGGCTTTGAGGATTTCTCGGATGTGTTCGATTTCAACACCCCGCAAACCGCCGCAGCGCTGGGCACCGCAGTCAACACAATTTCTTCTGAGATACTTCGTCAAATCGAAATCACCGTCAGAAGCTACAATCGGAATCAAGAAAGGAGTCAACACAATGAAGCCGCAACTGACCTATATCCGCAACGGGGATTATCTGATCCCGAACATCACTCTGGAGAGCACAGAGCAGAGGCCTCTGAACAAGTACGGACGGATGCGCCGGACATTCCTGAAGGAACACAGGCCGACTCAGTACAGCATCCTGGCGATGACCCAGAAGCTGTTTCCCCACCTGTGGGAGATTCAGGAAACGGCAGAGCGCAGACTGAACCAGATGATGGAAGAACTGCTGGCACAGAACCCGGCCCCGGACAAGGCGACCGACCCGATGGCGTGGGTACAGCACATGAACAGCCTGAAAGCACAGGCCGAGGAGACGATCTTCGCGGAGCTGATCTACAGCTAATCATTGAGGAGCCGCCCATTGAGGGGGAACAGGTTTCCTTCTTCGCAAGTGAATATGAGCAGATACAGACGATTGACGAAGCAGAGAGTGCGCAAAAGGCACCCTCTGCTTTTTCCATGCCCCAGGATATCATTGATGACTGTCTCCGATCCGGCGGCAATATGGAAAATCACCGCATGCTTGTAGTCTCCGAGTTCTCAAAGCAGAAACCGATCTCCGAGATTGCTGCCGTTCTGCCAAGAATCTTCGTTGGCGGCCATGGTCTGAAACTCAGCGCAGGTGATGTATCTGCTTGGTATTGCCCGGACGGTATTCATCTGTCCTATGGGCGGCACATCCAGCATTCCAGAGCTGCACAGATTATCAGCTGGAAAGATGCCGCGCTGCGTATCGGTCAGCTGCTGGAAGAAGGGCACTATGCGTCCAATACAGAGCTTGCAGAAGCGCTCTACCATGAACAGAGCGTTCTTGCTGACAGGCTGGTGCTTGCCAGCCGGGATGCCGTTGACGGATATATGCCTACAATTCGCAGCATAAAAGGCGTTTTTCCTGATCAGTTGGATTCGGTTATTGAGCTGCTTCGTTCCCCAGATTCTTTAGAGACCATCTCAAAGGAGTTTGCTGAGTTTTACGCTGGATACAAAGCCGGAGAGCCTGTCAGCCGATTCAAGATCTACACCATCGACCAGATTGCCTCCGGCCTGATCGATCTGACACTGCCTCGCAGAGAATATGTCACTGAGTGGGCACAGGTGCCGCAGCCTGCCGGCTTCATTACAGAAGATGAAATTGACACACTGTTTGTTTCCGGTCCCCCTATGTCCGGTGGAAGGCAACGGGTCTTTGACTATTTCTCCCAGCACCATTCCCCTAAGGAAGAAATCGCTTTCCTGAAGAATGAATACGGAATCAGCGGTCATAACAATGCGCTTCCCGGCAGTTTCAGGAGCGATGTCATGTTTGATGGCAAAGGCATGACCCTGAAGAAGCCCGGATGTGCCAGGGCTGAAATGCGCTGGAATCAGATTCATGATAGAGTCCGCAATCTGGTTCGCAGGGACAGCTATCTTTCTGTAGAGGAAGCAGAGAAGCGGCGAGCGCGGCACAGCTCTGAAGAAGAACTGTTCGACGAGGTTCCTAACCTCTCCGAAGAAACGCAGGAACCAAACGACAGCGAGCAATCCTTGCCCGAAGCTGCGCCGTTGGTTGCAGATGAAATCGAGGATTCCCAGACTCCCGAAGCCCCGGAACCCGAAGCACCGATGGAAGAAGAATCTGAGTTCAAGGAAGAACCTGTCCATGAAAGCAGTCCCCAGCTTGCTGTTCTGGGTGCTGCCCAGGAAGCAGAGTACCGTGCCATTCGGGAGCAGTATGACTCCACTATCTTGGTTGGCTTTGAACAGAACGGTTACTTTGAGTTCTACGGCGACGATGCTCAGAAGGTCAGCGATGCGTTAGGCTCCCACATCCTCACCAAGTCCGTTGAAGGTGGGGACACCATTCCTGTGACTGGGTTCCCGGCAGAAAGCTGGGTGGCAAAGGGAAAGAAAATCTGGAGCCACGGCAACAGTCTTGTATTGATGGGTGCAAACGAGGATGGTTCCCACTATCGTTTCCATGAGTACAAGGGCAGCGAGTATCTTCCCATTGGGCAGAGGCTGGAAATTGATAACCGGCAGCTCATCATTGATTCTGTTGACTACCACACCGGGAAAGTCACCCTGCAGGACGATTCTTTCCGTGCTGGCACCGGCTTTCCCATCTTCCGCGTGGAGTCTACCGGTTTTGTCCGTTCCTATCTGGAGGACTGGCTGGACAGTCACCCTGCGTACACCATCGAGACCGTAGAAACCATCCCGGCTGAGGAAAACCATTTGCCCTTCGATGTGGTCATCCAAACGCTGAAAACACCGTCCAAAGCGGTCGAACCAGAACTCCCTCCCAAGCCAGTAGCCCCGGCCGTCAACTACCACATTACCGATGACAACCTCGGTGTTGGCGGTGCAAAGCAGAAATTCGCAAGGAACTATGCAGCAATCTGTTTGCTCCACGAACTGGAAAGAAGCGGCGCCCAGGCTGACCCCGACCAGCAGGAAGTGCTGGGGCAGTATGTTGGCTGGGGTGGTCTTGCCGATGCGTTTGATGACACCAAACCGGAATGGGCATTTGAATATGCCCAGCTGAAAGCAGAACTCACCGATGAGGAATACAGAGCTGCAAGGGCTTCCACCCTGAATGCCCATTACACCAGCCCGACCATCATCCGTGCAATGTACCAGGCCATTGAAAGCATGGGCTTTCAGACCGGCAACATTCTGGAGCCTGCAATGGGCGTGGGCAACTTCTTCGGGATGCTGCCCGAGGGTATGAAGCACAGCCGCCTCTATGGTGTCGAGCTGGACAGCCTTTCCGGTCGGATCGCCAAGCAGCTGTATCCCAATGCACACATCACCATCTCCGGCTTTGAGCAGACCAGCGAGAAAGATTTCTACGACCTGGCAATCGGCAATGTTCCCTTTGGTCAGTATCGTGTAAATGATCCGGCTTTTAATAAGCTGGGCTTTTCCGTCCACAACTACTTCTTTGCAAAGGGCTTGGAGCAGCTGCGTCCCGGCGGCATTATGGCTTTTATCACCAGCCGCTATACGATGGATTCCAAGGACAACGCTGTCCGAAAATATATTGCAGAGCGGGCTGAGCTGCTGGGTGCTATCAGGCTTCCCAACAATGCCTTCAAAGCCAACGCTGGTGCGGAAGTGGTCTCTGATATCCTGTTCCTCCAGAAGCGGGACAGGCCCATTGTTAATGAACCAGAGTGGGTTTCCCTTGGGGAAAACAAGGATGGTTTTGCCATCAATCGGTATTTCCTCGACAATCCGCACATGGTTCTGGGTGGAGAAACTGCCCAGAGCACCCGATTCGGCTTGGACTACACTGTAATCCCCCATGAAGAAATCCCCCTTTCCACGCTGCTAAGCGATGCCATCCAGCACATCCACGGGAGCTATCAGGAAGCGGAACTGCCCGATCTTGGTGAGGGCGAGGAAATTCGGGAGACCATTCCCGCCGATCCCAGCGTCAAAAACTTCTCCTACGCTCTGGTTGATGGCGAAGTTTACTATCGGGAAAACAGCGTGATGGTCAAGCCACAGATCAAAGCCGCTGCAAAAGACCGGATTCGCGGAATGATCGGTCTGCGGGATTTCGTCCGGGAACTGATTGAACTCCAGATGGATGACTTGACACCCGACCAGGAAATCACCGCAAAACAGGCAGAGCTGGATAAGCTGTATGATTCCTTCTCTGCAAAGTATGGACTGATCAACTCCAAGGGAAACCGGCTGGCATTCTCGGATGACAGCTCCTACTATCTGCTGTGCAGTCTGGAAGTCCTGGACGAAGATAACAAATTTCTGCGGAAAGCCGATATGTTCACCAAACGCACCATCCGTCAGGCCAGAGCCGTTACCTCAGTGGATACTGCCTCGGAAGCACTCGCTGTTTCCATTGCGGAGCACGCCTGCGTCGATATGGCATACATGTCCCAGTTGTCCGGGAAATCTGTTGAGGAGCTTGCGGATGAACTTCGCGGCGTCGTTTTTCAGATTCCGGGCGTTCAGGATGAGGATGGCTCCCCCAGCTATGTGACGGCGGACGAATATCTCTCCGGCAATGTGCGGCAGAAGCTGGCTATTGCCCGCCGTGCTGTGGAGGAATCTGAAGTGTTCCGGGACAATGTGGAGGCTCTGGAAAAAGCACAGCCAAAAGATCTGGAGGCTTCCGAAATTGATGTACGCCTGGGTGCAACCTGGATTGATAAAAAGTATATTCAGGCGTTCATGGAAGAACTGCTCCAACCTCCGTTCTATCTCCGGCGATCTATTGTCGTGAATTACTCTCCCTACACAGCGGAGTGGAGCATTACCGGGAAGAAGAATGTCAGCTACCGGGATGTGAATGCGTACACCACCTACGGCACTTCCAGAATCAACGCCTACCAGATTCTTCAGGATTCCCTGAACCTGCGGGATTCCCGTGTGTATGATACCGTGGAAGACCCGGATAGTAAGGAGCGGCGGATGCTCAATCAGAAGGAAACCACCCTGGCACAGCAGAAACAGCAGGCCATCAAGGATGCGTTTCGGGACTGGATTTGGAAAGACCCGGAGCGACGGCAGACGCTGGTGGAGCTATACAACGAGAAATTCAACTCCACCCGCCCTCGGGAGTACGATGGTTCTCACATCAGCTTCAGCGGCATGAGTCCTGAGATTTCTCTGCGGGAGCATCAGAAGAATGCCATCGCCCACATTCTGTATGGTGGCAATACGCTTCTGGCACATGAGGTAGGCAGCGGCAAGACCTTTGAGATGGTTGCTGCTGCCATGGAGAGCAAGCGTCTGGGACTTTGCAGCAAGTCCATGATTGTGGTGCCGAACCACTTAATTGAGCAGTGGGCCGGCGAGTTTCTCCGGCTTTATCCCTCCGCAAACCTCCTTGTTGCACGAAGAAAGGATTTTGAACCGGCGCACCGTAAGACCTTCTGCTCGAAGATCGCAACCGGCGACTACGATGCGGTGATCATTGGTCACTCTCAGTTTGAAAAGATTCCCATGTCCTTTGAACGGCAGCAGGCATCTATCGAAAAGCAGATTGCGGAAGTGGAAGAAGGCATTGCGGAGCTGCGTGCCAGCGGTGCCGAGCGATTTACTGTCAAATCCATGGAACGAACGAAACGCGGACTGAAATCCCGGTTGGAAAAACTCCTCTCCAGCACGAAGAAGGATGATGTCGTAACCTTTGAACAGCTTGGTGTGGATCGGCTGTTCGTGGACGAGGCACATGGGTACAAAAATGCAGAATGTGGCGGGTATTTCCACAACAGACGCCCAAAAATCTTCGGATATGTATATGAAGTGTCAGTATCTGGATGAGAAAACCGGAGGGCGCGGCGTGATCTTTGCAACCGGAACGCCCATCAGCAACTCCATGACAGAGCTGTATACCATGATGCGGTATCTGCAAAGCGATACCCTCCGGGAAAAGGGCTGGAGCCATTTTGACTGTTGGGCGGCTCACTTTGGCAAAACCAAAACCGTGATCGAGCTGGCTCCTGAGGGCACAGGCTACCGGGCAAGAACCCGGTTTGCCAAGTTCTACAACCTGCCGGAGCTGATTAACATCTGGAAAGAAGCCGCAGATGTGAAAACTGCGGATCAGCTGCACCTGCCTCGCCCGGAGGCTGTATATCACAACGAAGTGGCAAAGCCCACCCCGGAGCAGCAGGAGCTGGTATCCGAGCTTTCTGATCGCGCGGCGAAGGTTCATAGCGGCATTGTGGAGCCGAGGGAGGACAACATGCTCAAGATCACCTCGGATGGTCGAAAGCTGGGGTTGGATCAGCGGATCATTAACCCCGATCTGCCGGATGAACAGGGCACGAAGATCAACATGTGCGTGGAGAATATTCTCCGCATTTGGCGCGATGGCGAGGCTGAGAAGCTGACACAGTTGGTGTTTTGTGATATCTCGACACCCAAAGCAAAGGCTTCTGCGAAGAAAAGCGTGAAGGAGCCACAGGAAGAAAGCACCGATACTCCCGCTTTCGATCCCCTTGCAGCACTCAACGCCTCCGATTCTTCCTTTACTGCCTATGATGACATTCGTTCCAAGCTGATTGCCGGTGGTATTCCGCCAGAGCAGATTGCATTCATCCATGATGCAAACACGGAAACCCGGAAAAAGGAACTGTTTGCAAAGGTTCGCACTGGTCAAGTGCGTGTTTTGATGGGCAGTACCTTCAAAATGGGCGCCGGTATGAATGTGCAGGACAGGCTGATTGCCTTGTATGATCTCGACTGTCCCTGGCGACCGGGGGATCTGGAGCAGCGGAGCGGTCGCATTATCCGGCAGGGCAATATGAATAAGCAGGTTCACATCTACCGTTATGTCACAGAAGGGACATTTGATTCATACCTCTGGCAGACGGTGGAAAACAAGCAAAAATTCATCAGCCAGATTATGACCTCCAAATCCCCGGTTCGTTCCTGCGAAGATGTGGATGAAACGGCGCTGTCCTTTGCGGAAATCAAGGCTCTGTGTGCCGGCAATCCCGCCATCAAGGAGAAGATGGACTTGGATATCGAAGTCGCCCGACTGAAGGTGCTGAAAGCGGACCATCAGAGCCAGCAGTTTCGGATGGAGGATAACCTGCTGAAATATTACCCGGAGCAGATCCGAAAGCTGCAAGGCATCATTGCCGGACTGGAAGCGGATATTCAGACAGCAGACGCACACCCACATCCAGAAGAAGGGTTTGCAGGCATGACCTTCAATAACAAAGTGTTGTCAGACAAGGAAAAGGCGGGCGTATCCTTACTGGAGGCATCCAAACAGGCAACCGGCTATGACCCGTTGCAGATCGGTTCTTATCGCGGCTTTGAAATGCGTGCCACGCTGGAGAACTTCGGAAAGGATCATGTACTGACTTTGACCGGGCAGCTCTCGCACAGGGTAACCCTGGGCAACGATGCCAGAGGCAACCTGATCCGGATTGACAATGCCATCAAAGACATGCCCAGACTCTTATCGACCTCTCAGGGGCAGCTTCAGAATCTACAGGAGCAGGCGGAGCTGACGAAAGCTGAGCTTGGCAAACCATTCCCCCAGGAAGCGGAACTGGCGCAGAAAAGCCAGCGGCTGGCAGAACTCAATTCGATTCTGGACATGGACGGTAAAAAGAACACTTCTGAGCGCGGCAGCGAAGACCGGGATGACACAGACCGGCCTTCTGTGCTGGATGATCTTCACCGCCGCGTCGAGGAAATGCCACCCTATCGGAGGACAGAATCCCGTGAATTGGAGGAACGGGCATGAGGGAAAAAGATCAGATGCTTCACTTCCGTGTGAGCAAAGCAGAGCTGGATATCATCCGGCAGAAAATGCAGGAGGTGGGTGTCCGTAACATGGGTGCCTACCTGCGCAAGATGGCCATGGACGGCTATTGCATCCGGCTTGACCTTGGTGACCTCAAAAAGGTGGTTTCTCTTATGCGCTATGCCAGCAACAACCTGAATCAGTACGCCAGAAAAGCCAACGAGACTGGCAGCGTATATCTGGAGGACATTCAAGATCTGCAAAAGCGATTCGATCTCATATGGGAAGAACTAAAGGGAATCCACACGCGGCTTGCCAGCATTGAGTAGCCTTCGCAACGGCATCCTTGCACAAATCCACATGATCGCCTACAATATTGGTGAAAGGAGGGCATCGCCTATGCTCGCTCTGATAAAACTCCCCTTCAAACTGCTGTCCCTGCCTCTGATGATTGTTTGTGCCGGTCTTTCTCTCCTGGCAAAGCTGTGCAGCAATCTCTCTGGGTATATCCTCAGCCCACTGATTCTGTTCCTTTTCGGATGCGGGGTCTATACGGCGATCTCGCAGCAATGGAATCAGGTGCTGCTGTTGGGAATGATCGAATTGCTCTTCATTTCGGCGTTGTTTGGCTCCGTTCTGATCGAAACCATATTTGACTGGTTCTACGCAATTCTCAAAGGGTTCGTACAGTCGTGACAGCATAACTTGGCCACCTTGCAGCAATGCAGGGTGGCCCTCTTTTTTACAATACCATAGGAGGTAACATATGGCAGCTACGCGGCTGATTGCGCTGCATATCAACAAAGGAAAAAACGTGGCACAGTGCCTGCGGGAGCGGACAGACTATGCACAGAACCCGGAGAAAACTGCTAAAGGTGACTTGGTTACCGGTTATCAGTGCGACCCGATGACGGTGGATGAAGAATTTCTGCTTTCCAAGCGGCAGTATCAGCACATCACAGGAAAACACCAGAAGCACGAGGTTATCGCCTACCAGATTCGCCAGTCATTCAAGCCGGGAGAGATTACTCCCGAAGAAGCAAATCAGGTTGGGTATGAACTGGCAGAACGCTTTACCAAAGGAAAGCATGCGTTCATTGTGGCAACCCACACCGACCGAGCCCATATACACAACCACATAATCTTCAACTCCACCACGCTGGACTGCGCCCAAAAATTCAAGGATTTCTATTATTCCGGACTGGCCATTCAAAGATTGAGTGACCTGATTTGTCTGGAACATGGTCTGTCCATCATTGAAAAGGTGCCCTATTCTCAGCGGCGAAAGAGAACAATCTATGAGAAGCGCACTACCTACCGAGACCAGATTCGCCAGGATATTGACACCATCATGAAAAAGCCTCCCACCGACTTTGATGCCTTTCTGCGTAAGCTGGAAGAAATGGGCTATGAAGTCAAGAGGGGCAAGTATGCTTCGGTCAAAGGAAAAGACCAGCAGCGTTTTGTTCGGTTCCATTCTCTGGGCGAAGGGTATTCCGAAGAAGATATTCAGGCTGTCATTGCGGGCGAGAAAAAGCATCGTGCCAGAATCAAATCTCCCCTGGCAAAAGAGGAACGGGCATTCAATCTTCTGCTTGTCATTGATGATAAAATTCGGGCAAAAGGCCCCGGATATCAGCGGTGGGCAACCAATTACAATCTTAAGCAGATGGCGAAGACCCGAATCTTTCTCAAAGAGCATGGCATTAACTCCATGGATGAGCTGCGTGAGATAGCAAACTCCACTTCCGCAGACTTCGACCGGATTGACAAAGAGCTGAAATCCGCAGAACAACGGCTGGTAGAAATCGCCGCTTTGAAGAAGCACATCATCAACTATGCCAAAACCCGCGAGGCCTATGTCCAGTACCGAAAGGCTGGCTACAGCAAAGCGTTCTTTGAAGCCCACCGGGAGGAAATCACCCTCCATAAAGCTGCAAAGAATGCCTTCCAGAGAATGGGCATGACGAAACTGCCAAAGGTCAAGGAATTGTCGGAGGAGTATGCCACTGTTCTGGAGCAAAAAAAGAGCCTGTACGCGCAGTACAGGCTCGCTAGAGAAGAAATGCGGGAGTATCAGAAGGCACTCCACAATACGGAGGTGTTCTTTGATATGGATAGAAACAGTGAGATTGATTACCATCTAAAAGAAGAGTTCACAAAGGCACAGACACAAAAATGAGTTATTATGCAGTACTCAAAGGCAGTGAAAGGAATAGATTTGTTCGATGTAATATGATATAATCAATTTGATTCAACAAATTTCGGTAGTTCACTTTTTTATGAGTAATCTGATGAAGCAGGGAGTGTATCAATATGTACTTCATGGAAAAACACTTATTGTTGTATATAAAGACAAGTTGATTGTTAACCAACTGAAGAAATTGATTGAGACCATAGTTGCTTTACGCACGCAAAGTGGACAGGAAGTGATTGGTGAAGTAATAGCTGTAAGCTATATGAAATTTTGAAACTGTTGATTAGGGTCTATCTGAAAACCGTCAACATGCCCAAACAGCGGGTCTTTTCCGCCTGCTGTACGCCATTTTTCCTTGCAATACACAAAGTATTCCTGCGGAAAAATGACTTCATCAGACGAAAAATCCCTCGCTGTTGGTCATATTTCCGGTTTTCAGATAGACCCTAATAGAGATATGAAGAAAAAGGATGTGGCGGAGAAAGCGAAAATCAGGAGTTAAACAATCAACAAAATGAATAAGGGTGACAATGTGACAACGGATACGCTTGCGAAAATTTGTAGCGAACTAAATTGTTCCTTTGATAATATTCTGGAAGTCCTACCAGAAGAAGATCCATAAAGCTCGAAGTCCGTTCTATTGGACACTATTTTTGATATGGTTGACTACAGAAGAATATCGAAACCAATTCGATTTACACGGGAGGTTACTCTAATGAAAAAACTGATTATTGTCTGCGAAGAAAAGTGCAGAACTTACGGAGATTACCTCGCCCAGCTCATCAGCTTGGACGATGATACCGAAGAAACTACTGTTGGTACAAAAGATGGCGAAGTTGCCGCCCAGGTATGGACGGAAAAAGATTACAACAACAATGCCGCCCAGATGTCCTCTAATCAGTATGTCCTGTTTGTGGGCAATAGTAAACTGATTAAAGAAAAAAGCTCTCACATGAAAGCTGAGTTCAGTGAGTATGGCATGAAATACGGATGGTTGGGCAAGCAAGCTGTCCTCTGTGTCGAAAAGGTTGTGCCGTTGAAGCAGTATGATGTATTTCTTGAATTTGCTCTGAAATACCAAGAAAACATCACCGCTCTTGTAACTAAAGAAAAGAACGCAGGCAAAGCCGTATTGCCTGCTGCGCTCGCAGCAGGTGCTTTGGCATGGTTTGCGCCCATTGTAGCTGCACCTATTGCCACTTGGAATGTTATAGGCATCAGCAAGCGGAACAAAAAGATTGAGGAACAGCAGTACAACTGTTGTACCATGAAGTTTTATTTGGACGGACTCAGCAAGTTCTTGGGAATGTAATATAGGAGCGTGATTATCTATGGCTGGGTTTGAAGAAGGAGTTAAGTTTTTCACAGAAAACACTTCTGCATATACCGGTGCCATGCTTTCCGATGATTATATTGCTACCGTAAATGAGGAGATAGACAAATTACTGAAGGACCTGAACTCTCTGGAGGGGTTCAAAACAGCATCTAAAGTCTTAAAGGGCGATGCCGCTGAGTTTTGGCATGCTGGCACTTTCAATATAGATGCCGCTTTGAAGGATTCTCAACACAGAGCCTTTGTGGATCGAAGCCATGATTTTGCGTCAACGGATATTTCAACAAACTTTGGCGACCGATACGGTTTGAAGTATTACATCGATGCACGAGCAAGCGCAAAGGCCCAGTCCGTAAGTATTTTCCAAAGGTACAAAGAATACCAAGGCAAAGGTGGCTCAGATAGCTTAGAAAAGTTTTTGAGCGACCGAGGTTATTCGGAAGCAGACACAATACTTTCTGATCCGATTTATGCGGGACAAATCCGCATTATTCCACGGGATCAGTTAGAAGATGCAGTTGCATGGCTTGAAAGAATGATTAAGACAGAAGCAGCCAGACGGCCGGAGCAGGTTCACCGTTACGAAGAAACGCTGGCACTTCTGAGCGATAGATTGAAAAACAACAACGGAATTGAGTCTATCCCGTTAAGTCGAGAAGAAGCTGAACAGTTAGCTACCCTTGCAAAGCGTGGTGGAATTACGGCAGATGAGCTTGGATTGACTACTGAGACTCTTATGAAGTATGAGTATGTTCTTCAACAGGCATTTAAGGCGGGCTTGACGGCTGCAACAATAACGCTTGTTCTCAAAGTCGCTCCTGAGGTTTACAAAGCAATCAGCTACTTGATTGAAAACGGCGAGATTGATAAAGAGCAGTTCAAGCGAATCGGATTTGCGGCCGTTACCGGTTCAGCAGAGGGATTTGTTCGTGGTAGCGTTTCTGCGGCATTGACCACTTGTTGTAAGGCGGGTTTAATGGGTGAGTTTTTGAAATCCGTTGATCCAACCATTATCGGTGCGGTGACAGTTCTGACAATGAATGTACTGAAAAATGCAGGCGAAGTCGCATTAGGGCGTAAAACCCGTAATGAGCTTACCGGTGAACTGGTGAAAGATATGTATATATCCGCCTGTTCCCTTATTGTGGGTGGCATAGGACAAGCAATGATCGAAGTTCCAGTGGTAGGCTATATGCTTGGCAGTTTCCTTGGTTCACTCATTGGTACTTTTACATATAATGCAGGCTATAAAGCCGCATTGTCGTTTTGTGTTGATTCTGGTTTTACAATGTTCGGATTAGTTGAGCAAAATTATGAACTCCCGAAAGAACTACTCAATGAGATCGGCGTGGATGTGTTTGATTATGAAACCTTTGAGTTCGACACTTTTGAAGCAGACACATTCAATATTGAGACCTTTGATTTTGACAGTTTTGCCCCCGACACTTTAGGAATTACCTTCTTGCGCCGTGGTGTGATTGGTGTAAATAAGGTCGGATACATGCTCGCTTAGAAACATTCGCAAAATTTACAACGCCTGTTATAAGGAGGTTTTGCGAAAACAAAATGGAGCATAGGAGGAAAAGAGATATGAGCACGAAAGATTCAATACCTACAGGTATTAAGCGTACTGTTGCCATAATATTGGCAACAATTTTGGTGTTCAGCACTTTCTCGCTTACGGTATTTGCAGCACCGGCTAAAACAGAAGTACCTGGACAAGTCTATGAATTTGGCAAGGACAGTCATTATGAGTTTTCCGACAGTAAAGATTCAATTTCTTCAGAGAACGCCGATACATACGGTACATTCTCTATCAGTGGAGAAGTATCTGATGTGACAACAAAGAACGGTGTTCCGGCGTATAAAGTTACTGAGGGGAATTTGAAGTTCTTCTATAACTATGGAGATACACTTCTCAATGCTGACGAGGATTCCTGGCATCTGATTGAGGACAAGAGCAAAAGACTCGATGATCTGAAGTTGAACGAAAGCATTCTCAAGGGTGTTATCATTCTACAGACTTCGACAGATAGATTAAACTGGGTCGATGTGGTCAACATGACTGATGCGTTTAACAAGGCCCCGATCAGGACAGAATCTATCTACGAAACTAAGGATGTTCAGCTAATCAATGGTTGCTACTACAGATTAGTTGTAGCCTACGAACTGCGTATCAGAACTGAGGATAGAAATATCCTGTTTATCAATACGGATAAGTTCGATTATAAAAAGTGCGCCGAAGTATATGAGTTCTACGCTTATACTGATACTAGTAGCTCAAATACTGGAACAACTAATGAAACCTACAATCTTGGTTCTAAGGTTCGAGTAGCTGATTTTGACAGCTATTTTGGTGAAGAATCTATTACAAAGGATGATGCACACTATGGTTGGGATCTCGGTAATTTCTTTGTGAGTGGATATACCGATGAAGTCAAAGGTTCTGACGGAAATATGGTGTTTCTGAAAAATGTTGGTGACAAAGTGACACTTTGGTTCCGCCTGAATCAGGACATCAATAAACTGAATGGAAATGAAAAACTTTCCATTACTGCCGACGGGACTGGAAGCGACCAGTATTTTGAAACACCTACCATGGATTTCGGTCGTGGTACATTGATTATCCGTTATACAGATCACAATAATGTAAAGGCAGAGCCTACCATCTACACGAACTATCTGGAAGCAAACACTTCTGTTGGTGCGGATACGAAAGTTCAGCTTTTTGAAGAAGGCGACTACGAGGTGGCTCTGGATTATCAGATTACCAATGACCAGTTGATTGATAAAACCAGTCATTACAGAATCTTCTTCAAGTTCTCCATCCGAAACGGAAATTGTATGGTATATCCTTTCGATGTAGCAACTGGAAGCGAGTTGACGAACAGCTCCATGACGGAAAATGGTTTTCGTTTGGATCTGGCGAAGTCACGCTATCTGAAGGTTAATCTGAAAAAGGAGATGCTGACAGAAAGTGCCGATGGTCTCGTAGAAGATACCCGTTTTAACGGGCCTGCACGAGATGGTGCGGAATATACCAATGAGGGCATCTACACAATTACCGTTACAAACGAATATACCGGTCAGTTTACAGTTAAGAAGATTTATGTGGGTACAAACAATGTGCTGAGAGCGCACATGGCGACGGGGCTTTCTATTCCTGAAATCAATAATTTGGTAGATCAGGGGGCTACTATCGCTGACGATGGTACTATCCAGTTGGCAACTACCGTTCAGACCACGCCAGAACCTGATGAGACTGAGGACGAAAAAGAGCCTACGACTACACCTGGAATTTCGACCGAAGATGCGGCTATTCCTCCTGAAGAAGAACCAGGTCGTGGATTCCCGATTCCTGTATTAATCGTCATCGGCGCTTGTATTCTATGTGCTGTTTTGTTGCCTGCATTGAAAAAAAGACAGGCAAAGGTAACTCCGGTTGATAACCAAAAGGACCAAGGAGGTGATGAGGAATGAAACGTACAATTTCTCTTCTCCTTGCGGTAATAATGGTTCTTACTGGTTGCTCACAGCCTCAGACACAAAATCCATCTAAGGAACCAACGACTGATTCTGTAGCCGATATTGTTTCCGTTCCGACGGAATGGATTGAAGTTCAGCCTGAATTTAATTCTCTGAGTGATGAAAACCTGCTTCTTCAGGTGGAGAACCTCGTGTATAGAGAAACTGTACAGGCTCTGAACAGCGAAGAATATGTCGTAGAAAATGTTAGTGCAGTTTATATCTCGAAAGAATACCTTGATGAAGTTGCGTTCAATTCTCAGTCGAATGTGTACTTCGGTTATACTCTGGCTGAACTGGATGAAGTTTTCCAAGGCACGCGCTACATCTTTACGCTTGGCGACGACGGCAATACTACGGTTCGGGAACTTCAGGCGATTGATGATAATGCAACTGAAACAATGCTCAAAAATGTCGCTATCGGCACGGGCGTCATTCTTGTATGCGTAACCGTTTCTGTTGTATCCGCAGGTGTAGGCGCACCTGCTGTCAGTATGATATTTGCGGCATCTGCAACGACTGCAAAGACATTCGCCATTTCTTCCGCAGTATTCGGTGGTATCTCTGCTGGTGTAGTTAGGGGTATTGAGACTGGTGATTTTAATGAAGCCATGGAAGCTGCTGCTTTGGGAGCAACTGAAGGTTTCAAGTGGGGAGCCATCAGCGGAGCTGTGATCGGCGGCGGTAGTGAAGCATTCCTTCTGAGGTCAGCAACCAAGAGTGGATTGACCATGAATGAAGCTGCACTTATCCAAGCAGATTCCAATTTACCGCTGGATGTTATCTCTCAGCTTCATAGTATGGACGAGTATCTGGTTTATAAAAAAGCAGGTTTGAAGCCTGTTATGGTAAACGGTCGTGTTGCACTTGTTCAGAATATTGATTTGAACTATGTGAGCCAGTTGCCTGACGGAACCGAAGTGACTAATCTGGTTCGTATGCAAAAGGGTTATGCTCCGTTAGATCCTGCAACTGGAAAAGCATATCAGTTGCACCATATAGGGCAAAAGGCTGATGGTACATTGGCTGTCCTGACAGAAGCCCAACATCAGGGCAATTCGGCAATTCTCAATATCGCTGAAAAAGCATCTGAGATTGATCGACCTGGATTTGGAAATACTCGAAAAGAGTTCTGGCAATATGTAGGCAACCATGTATTCGGAAACGGAGGTGTATAACATATGAGCGATATTATCGATATTTTGAAAAATGCTCCAGAGTATATCGGCGGAAATGGTAGAACAGATACAGAAATTGAAACCGCAGAGAAACAGCTCGGTATTAAGTTCTCACCTGATTACAGATGCTATCTCAAAGATATTGGATTAGCTTGCTTTGATGGGCATGAGCTGACCGGCATCTGTAAATCTGCTCGATTGAATGTTGTAGATGTTACTTTGTTACAGAGACAGCGTGTTTCGGATGCCTACTCTTGGTATGTTGTCGAAGAAACAGGTATTGATGGAATTGTGATCTGGCAGGCCCCTACGGGAGATATTTTTCAAACGGCCCTTGGAGCAAAGACACGAAGGATTTCTGATTCATTAGCGGAATATATAATAGGAAACTACTGATATTATCTTCATACACGAAAAATGACTTCGTCTCAGATTGAGGCGAAGTCATTTTTTCAGCTGATAGTAAAAGTGTAGTCTTCAATAGTTATCAGTGTGTTTGCAACAGTGCATTGCCTGCGTTATGGAGCAGATCTGGGGTTTGGGGTTTGCCCCAACAAGTAAAATCCGGCTGGGTAGCACCCAGACACTGCTTGCCGCTAGTAAGTCCCTGCGTTTCCCACGCCTTTGGCGTATCATTTCGTAACGCATTCGGGTAAGCCCCGGTGCTTCGTTTCATCCGCCGTACTGCCCGGTAGCGGAATGCGTGAAAAAGTCAAGACTTTTATTTCTCTTTTTTTGTGATACAATAGGCCACAGTGCGCTCACAGGAGGAGATAGAAATGGCATCAGCTGCCCACGTCAATACCTTACAAGACTACATCATCCAAGCCATGCCGGTGTTATCAAAAATCTCGGGATTTTTCGAGATTGTAAACGCAGATAAAAAGCGTTATGATGTTGTGGCTGGGGCATATCCGGATGCAGCATTTACCGCGATGATAATAAACAACCTTTTTCATCATGACCGCGAATTTCCCGAAATTCACCAGCAGGCGTTTTCTTCTATCGTGGATGGAGCAACTATTCCGTCTGTGCGCAGACGCTACAATCTTTGCATGGATGCTTATTGGCAAAAACATTTATGGGATGATTAAACTATGGAGCAGTCTAAAAAGCCGCCGCGTTCCTATAAAGAGCTGAAGCAAAAACAGAAAGCAAAAATTTCTGACTATATGTATCTGGAAACGCAGAACTTCTTTCAGACGAATGGGAGAATGCCGGATACGGATGAAGATTGCGAGACGGTTGCTCAAAAGGTATTCAATCACGTCTCCGGCTTACGTGTCCCCGCCGAGGAAATCCACGCCGTCTATCTCAGAAAACGCCCTCATATTATCGAGCGTTTAACCATTTCCGGAATGCCGGGGCATATCCGTTCCCACGAGGAAATCAAGGAGCTGCAGCGCATTCGTGCCGAAAGAAAAGCCCATACCAAACGCAGAAAGAAACGTGCCCAAAAGGAGCCGGAGCTTCTACCCATGGAGCAGGACGACACCTTTTTCTTCATCGCAGGTTACACCTCCGGTGGTGTGCCATATGGTCTTGCCTGGGAGGAAATGGGACTGGAGCCGTGGGAAGATACAGAGTAATGTGTTTCGAATCCACCTGTCTTTCGGAAGCGTAGTTGCTTCTTCACGACCCCGAATACGTGTTCCACTTTTGCTCGTACGGATGACTTTGCGTGTTCCGCTTCTTTGACGACTGCTTGTTCTTCTTTGCTCAGTTTCTTTATCTGGGACGGACGGAGGTTAATCTTGTACCGGATTTTTCGGCCGGATTTGTTTTCCACGACGGCATCCTCGCGCTTTCCCGCGCCGAGATAGCCGCTGTCACCGTAGACTTCATCTTCGTCTCCCGCCAGCAGCCTGGATGCTTCGGTCACATCGTGGACATTTGCCGCCGTTGCCTCCACCGTATGCACCAATCCGCTGCCCAAGCCTGTGTATGACGCCTTCCAGAAGGCAAAAGATAAGCCGGGTTTCAAGGCAAAGCATGAGGCAGAGCTTGTGATCTTCGAGGCGGCACGGAGTACGCTGCTTGCCATGCAGGGCGATGAGAAACTGCCGAGCTTGAAGTCTCTTCAAGCCGAGCAGCAGCTCCTTCTCGAAGGTCAGCAGAGGCTCTATGATGAGAGAGCAAAGCTCAAAAAGGAGGCGCGGATCATCGACACCATGAAGGCAAATGTGGATGATTTCCTCAAGCCGAGTGCAGAGCATGACCGCGACCAGCAGCACAGTTCACAGCGGGAATAAGGGAATAAAGCAAGGCGGTTATCATTGATAGCCGCCTTGCTTTTTGAGAAACAAAAACATCAAGAACTTGCAGCATTTCTTCTGATTTGCAAATGGGCTGATTGCAAACAGAAAGGATTTCGTGTATAATATGTTGGAGGTCGTAATTAGCGAATGAGTAAAGGGGCATAGACTATGGGAATAAGCTATAAAAAACTTTGGGTATTACTAATTGACCGCGACATCAAGAAGTCCTCGTTTCGGAAAGAGCTTAACCTTTCATCCGGAACTTGGACGAAACTGAACAAGGGGGAAGAAGTGTCCCTCTCTATTTTGCTGCGCATTTGTGGCTACTTAAATTGCGACATCGGAGATATTTGTGAGGCTGTGCGAACGGACAACCAGTGAGCCCGTTTTTTCGTACAGCCCTTATGCTATATAAAAAAGGAGACAGGGATCTCCTAAATGAGGTGAAGAAATGCAGATAATTGACAACATAAATAAGACCGTCAAAGACGATCTGCAAGTGGGTATTCATAAAGGCAGTAAGATGTCCGTTGCCGCCGCTTGCTTCTCAATCTATGCGTATCAGGAACTCAAAAAACAACTTGATGGCATTGACGAACTGCGTTTTATCTTCACCTCCCCCACCTTCGTGACTGAGAAGGCTTCCAAGGCTCAGTGGATGGAAATAAACGCGGAGTTAAAAAACTCCGAATCGAACTAAGGCAGATGACATGAGAAGGAGGTTGTAGTGTGCCAAGCGCAAATACAAAGAGAATAGAAGAATCTGCAACTACCGCCCTTAAAGCTGCATTGTTGAGATGCCCTATACTTGATTCGTACATCGACTCGAATGACAAAACACCTTCGTGGGATGGGACAGTATTCGTATATAAATCTGAGAAGACGAAAAAAGAAAACCTTGCTGGTCGTGTCCCAATCCAGATTAAAGGTACAGAGAAGGTTATTGTATCTGATACTGCAACTTTTTCGTGTAGTGTCGCAGATTTGAATAATTATTATAAAGATGGAGGCTGTGTTTTTTTCCTTATAAGTGTCGATTTGAGTTCGGGAAATTCAAGAATATTTTATAAGACTCTGCTTGTTGTTGACCTTGACAAGATAATCAAGGGTGCCGGAAAACAAAAGACCAGCACAATTCACTTGAATCTTTTTCCTACTGAGGCTAATGAGATTTCCAGCATTTTTATGGGGTTCACAGACAATGTGCATAAGCAAATGGGCTTCATCGGAAAGGACATTCCTACTTTTGAATCATTGGAAGCAAGCGGTGCGGAGATCACGTCCTTAACTTTTACCGCATCGGGTATTGGATTAACTTTGGATGAGATCCCCAAGTTCCTGTCCACACATGACTTTTATCTGTATGCAAAGGTCAAAGGCTTGGATGTGGATGTCCCTATCGACAAGGTCACAAATGCGATTATATCAAAGCCTGTGGACGGAGAAGTGCGGATAAAAGATCGATGTTTCTTTTCCGCCTATCAAGTGGTGTATGAGAACGGAAATCCCATCATTCGCATTGGCAAAGGGATTAGTGTTGCCTTAAAAGCAGAGGAAAACCGGATTACAGTACACACAGACAGACCAGATACTCTGTCCGACTTTATTATTGAAGCAGACTTCTTTATAGAACTGGCTGAACAGGGAGAATTAACACTGAACGGGGTGACTATCCCGCTTAATGGTGCATCGTTGACAGATTTGCAAGAGAGAAAGAAAAACCTTGAATACTGCAAGGATGTTAAAAAGATGCTGGATTATTTAGGTGTGACTGAAGAACTTCTCCTAAACGATTTGTCTGAAAATGATGAGAAGAATCTAAGGAACTTTACAGGAGCGGTGCTATACAACCGGAAAATAGAGTTCCCCAATATGGAACAGGATCAGTTCTATGGTGCGTTCAAAATTGCAAATCTTGTGATTTGGATTTGGGCGAAGAGGCAACTAGACGGTATGTATAGCATAGATAGTTTCTTCAAGTTGCATCAGATTGCACTTTTTACAGATGACGATGTTGATTTGAAAAAGCCTATCCAGACATCGCAATTTGTACTGTTTGATAAAAAAGGGCTGGTTCATATCTCTAATATGGACTATGAAATGGTTTACTCGGACATATCCCAGACGCCCCCTTCTCCTGAGTATTGCACGAAGGTTAACTTTTTAGTCCTTGACATGATAGGTGCATACGATGAGCAGACAAAGCACGATGAGAAGTTGCTTAACTTGGCAGAAAAGATATGTGACTGGTTGAAAAGTATCAAGTCCATGATTGACCCGGAGGTTCTGCTTCTTAATAAACTCCAAATCACTAAGCGTCGCAGAACACTTTCTATGAGCGAGATTATTGAACTTGCCAAGCTCACAGAAAATAGTTATCCACCAGCAACAAGATGTGGAGCATACTTGCTCATGGACGCTGATGAAGAGGCACAAAAGTGCTTCGACGAGCTTCCGCTCATAACACAAGAAGAATTTTTGAAATATCCGATTTGCCACTTTGGTAAACTCACAATGAAGGAGGATAAACCCAATGAATAAACTACGCATGGAACCGCCGGATATGACGGCGCAAAATATAGACCGCATCGCCGCCCTGTTTCCCAACTGCATCACGGAGATGCTGGATGAGGAACACAGCACGCCGGAGAAGAAGGTGTACAAACGGGCGGTCAATTTTGAGTTGCTCAAACAGATGCTCTCGCCGGACGTGGTGGACGGCGACGAGGCATACGAGTTCACATAGGTCGGCAAGAAGACGGCTATCGTGGAAGCCAACAAGCCGATCCGCAAGACGCTGCGCCCCTGCGTGGCGGAGAGCAAGGACTGGGACACCACCGAAAATCTCTACATTGAGGGCGACAATCTGGAAGTTCTCAAGCTCTTGCAGGAGAGCTATCTCGGCAAGGTCAAGATGATCTATATCGATCCACCGTACAACACCGGCAACGACTTCATCTACGCCGACGATTTCATGCGTTCGCAGGAAGAAGAAAACGAGCAGATGGGAATCGTGTATGGTCATATATTCCAGAGTCGATGGCTCAACTTATTGCGGAGAATAGAATTGTATTCCCAGAAGACACCTCAAAAAGACCTATGAAAAAACGCTTTGCTTCTGAATTGGATTCAGATACCAATCCGCAATCTACTTGGATGGATAGCGTTGGAATGAATACCGAAGGAACAAAGCAAATGTATGATCTTTTTGGGAAAGCATTCTTTTCTTACACAAAGCCGGAGTCCTTAGTCAAGACACTCTCGTTACAGGCGACAAAAAAGATTCTATCATCTTGGACTTCTTCTCCGGCTCCGCCACCACCGCCCATGCTGTCATGCAGCTGAACGCCGAGGACGGCGGGCACCGCAAATTTATCATGGTGCAGCTTCCCGAAAAATGCGATGAAGCAAGCGAAGCCTACAAAGCAGGCTACAAGAACATCTGCGAAATCGGCAAGGAGCGCATCCGCCGCGCCGGTGAAAAGATCAAGTCTGAAAGCCCCATGACCACGCAAGGCCTCGACATCGGTTTCCGCGTCCTCAAGCTGGACGATACCAACATGAAGAATGTCTACTACGCGCCGGATGACTACGATCAGGGGATGCTTGCGGGTCTGGAATCCAACATCAAGGATGACCGCACTGACCTCGACCTGCTGTTCGGCTGCCTGATCGACTGGGGTCTGCCGCTGTCCCTGCCCTACAAGTCTGAGCAGTTGGGCGGCTGCACCGTCCATACCTACAATGACGGCGACCTGATCGCCTGTTTTGACGCGAACATTCCCGAAAGCGTGGTCAAGGAGATCGCACAGCGTAAGCCGCTCCGTGCTGTCTTCCGGGATTCCGGCTTTGCGTCCAGCCCGGAAAAGATCAACGTGTTTGAAATTTTCAAATTATATGCGCCTGACACAGGAATAAAAGTGTTGTAGAGTGACGGTGAAGTGAATGAAACTATATCGTTATATTTCCCTCCAAGCGTTTTGCGAACTGATTTATAATAGTGAACTTACATTCAAACGGCCAAAGTGCTGGCCGGATCAATATGAGGGGCACTATTTTAAGCTATTGGAGTCAGAAAGTGAAAAAAAGTGGATTGAAGGATTGATTGAGAAGCGAATCTCTTCAGCAGCGCATAGAGAAGAAGCGAAAAGCCTTTTGCGATTGCTCGGAAATTCTCTTTATTGCGCTTGCTTTACGCAAAATGCAGATGAAGAGGTCATGTGGAATGCATATAGCTATAACAACCAGGCGATTATGATAGAAACCGAGGAAGATAATATGATTTTCCTCGATGCGCCGATTCCCAGCATTGTTCCTGTGGAGTATGATCTGGATAAACACAAGCTGGCTTTTTTAGAGAGTAATCTTTTTAATTATGATTCCGGTATTGGAATACGGGACGCAGTGGATATGGTGAGGCATAAGCGGAAATGCTTTTCTTATGAAAAAGAAGTTCGTATTGTCATGCAGGATGTTGAGCATAGTGGTCAAGAGATTCAAAAATATTCGATACAGGATGTATCTAGCTTTATTTCTGGGGTTATGGTCCACCCGGGTGCGAAACCTGAATATGTGAAAATGATTGGAACGCTTTGCGAAGTCTTTTCTCTGAATTTTTACGGTAAATCTAAAATTTACGAACTGGATACATCATTATTTCAACCGAATGAGCAAAACGATATTTCGCAAACAGCGCAAGGAGGCCTAAAATGGATGACAAGGGGATGAAAACGCCTGTTAAGACGGACTTTTTGAAAAATGTCTCTGATATACTTACGCAAGCCCGAAAAATGCCAAAACCGCCGTAAACCTCTCTATGGTCTATGCCTATTTCGAGATAGGCAAAATGATCGTAGAAGAGGAGCAGCAGGGAGACAATCGGGCTGCGTACGGGAAATATCTGCTCCAAACACTTTCTGACTATCTGACAAAGCAATTCGGGAAGGGCTTTTCTGTCACGAATTTGAAACAGATGCGGCAATTCTATCTCACATATGGGAATGACCAAATTGGTCAGAAGGTTTCCGACCAATTTGCGAATCTGCCAAGTGTCAGCACCGGAAGAAAGTTCTTCCTCAGCTGGTCCCATTACCTGAAACTTATGCGCATCAGTAACGTGGACGAGCGGCATTTTTATGAAATTGAGGCGGCAAAAAATGATTGGAGCCTTAGTCAGCTTCAACGGCAGTTCGACAGTGCATTGTATGAGAGATTGGCACTCAGCACGAATAAGGAAAAGGTCTATCGTCTTGCGCTGGAGGGCCAGTCGGTGGAATCTCCAAAGGACGCGATCAAAGATCCGTATGTCCTTGAATTCCTGGGATTGAAAGAATTACCGGAATACTCCGAAAGCGAGCTGGAAAGCAGAATTATTGACAATTTGCAGCAATTTCTGCTGGAGCTTGGCACAGGGTTTGCCTTTGTGGGGCGTCAAGTGCGGTTTACATTCGACGAAGAACACTTTCTTGTGGATTGATAAGGTTCTGGCTTTGAATTTGCGCAAAAGTGCCTTCACCTTCGACCAGAGATTTTCACAAAATTTGCATTTTCCTCATAGACACAAGCAAATAAAAGTCTCCCGTTTCAGCCGGTTCATTGATATGTACCCCCAATACTGGACACCCAGTATTGGGGGTATTGCTATATGAATTACAGCTATGAATACAAGCGGATGTGCGTTGAATTATACCGTCAGGGGAGATATCCGGAAACGCCGGAGGGAACACCAAAGAGGGATTTTCACAAAATGATTCGTAAGCGGGTACGAATGGAGGACTCATGTGGTTCGGAAGCGCTACGGCACAAGAATCAGGATAAGGAATGGACAGCAGAACAAAGATACGAATTGGTAGCCCAGGTTCTGACAGGAAAGTCGATAAGAGAAACGGCTTTTTCGGCAGGAATCATCCACGTAATCAGCATGGAAAATATCCGCAGACAGTTGATGAACTTTGGGGTAATTATCCCCGTCCGGCGCTGCCGCACATCCGGATTTTACTCATGACGTATTGCTTCACGGCCTCCCGGCCGGCGGCACCGTATTTTTTGGGGTCGATGGTTTCGGGATGGGTTTGCAGTACCTGGCAGACAGCCTTCGTGAAGGCAATCCGAAGATCCGTCGCATAGTTGACCTTGCAGATGCCACGCCGAATACATTCGCGTACCGTTTCATCAGGCACACCGGAGGTGCCGTGTAAAACCAATGGGATGTCCACCACGCTGCGGATCTCCGACAGCCGCTCCAGATCAATGTGCGGGACGCCCTTATAGACGCCGTGGGCAGTGCCGATGGCAACCGCCAGAAAATCAACGCCGGTGGCGGATACAAACAGTTTTGCTTCTGACGGGTCCGTGTAGGGATTGCCGCTGCCGCCGTCCAGACTGTCTTCCTTTCCGCCGACTTTTCCCAGCTCTGCTTCCACCGGAACCCCTGCCGGATGGCAGGCATCCGCCACAGCCTTGCTCAGGCGGATGTTCTCCTCCAGAGATTCATGAGAGCCGTCGATCATAATGGAGGTATATCCCACCCGCAGGGCTTTCATTGCCAGCTCGAAGCTGCTGCCGTGATCCAGATGTACCGCAACAGGTACGCTTGCCTTTTCCGCTGCCACTTTTGCGGCGGCGTAGTAATATGAAAGATCGGCATACCGGATGGTGGACGGCGTCGTCTGCAGAATCACGGGGGCGCGCAGTTCCTCCGCGGCGGCCACCACCGCCTGAACCATCTCCATGTTTTCCACATTGAATGCACCTACGGCATATCCCTCCGCTTGGGCATTCAGAAGCATTTGTTTTGTAGTCACCAGTGCCATTTGTTTTCCTCCCAGTTTTTTCCTTAAAGGCAAAGTCCGTTTTTTACCGTCGGAAGCATTTGGGGCGCAAATTGCTCCACAGCCAGCAACAGCGCGCCCTCGGCCGGCCCCCATACCGGCTTCATGACCTGAACGGAAGCATCCAGCGCCGCCTGGAAGGGCTTCAGAATCAGATCGCCCGTTTCAAAAATCCCGCCAGAGTAGGAAACCGTTGGCGTATCCCCCAGCCGGAGTTGCCGGAGTACGGCGTTGACATTCTCTGCCAGCTCCCGTGCTGCTTCCTCATACAGCCGAACTGCGGATGCGTCTCCCTCTCTGGCCGCTTCCAGCAGAATCCGCTGGATGGATGCGGTCTTCTCTCTGGAGGGTGCGTACACATCCCGTACCAGGTTGTTCAGCTCATAGTCATCCTCCAGCCCCAGACGCGCTTTCATCAGCGCGTGAAGTCTGCCGCGGGGAACTCGCCCGTCGCTCTGCTTGGCAAACAGCTGGAACGCACGCCGACCCAGCCAGTAGCCGGAGCCCTCGTCTGAGAAAAACTCCATCCACCCGCCGCTGCGGGCAGAATTGCCTGCCTCGTCCCGGCCGTAGGCGATGGAGCCGGTACCGGCCACAATGTTTACGCCGGGCGCAAGCGCCATGGAACCCGCCCATCCCACCTCCACATCATTGACAACATGAAGGGGGTGTGGCGCAAGCGCCTCCCGGATGCGGGCAACCGCCGTTTCATCCGCCGCGCCGCCCTCGCCGAAGCTGGGCATACCGTAGCAGATGCCCAGAACTGGTTCGCCGCAGCGAACCGCGTCCACACCCTCTCTCAGCCGTGCGCAGACGGTGTCAATGCCGTTCAGGTGGTAATAGGTTCCTCCCGTGGTATATGTCCGCAAACGCTTTCCGTCTTTGCTTGCGGACAAAAATTTTGTTTTCGTTCCGCCGCCGTCAATTCCAATCCAAACGCCCATAGGGGATACCTCACTTTTCTGGTTATATTGCCATCAGGAGCAAAAGAATGTCTCATCTTTATCCCTTTACCGCACCGGCGGACAGACCGCTGATAATGTAGCGCTGGAAGATCAGCGCCACCAGCACCGGAGGCAGACTTGTAAGCACACCAGCGGTGCAGGTCAGAATGTAGTTGGAGCCGAATTTGCTGGAGAATTCCGTAATCAGAACCGGTAAGGTCTTGGCCGCAGTGGTGGATGTAAAGTTGACAGCATAGAAGAATTCGTTCCAGGACAGGATGAACGCGAAGATCACCGTGGCCGCCAGCCCGGTACCGGCCACCGGCAGAATCACCCGGAAGAAGGACTGCACTCTGGTACAGCCGTCGATCAGTGCCGCCTCGTCCAGCTCCGTGGGAATGCCGTCGATGTAGCCTTTCAGCAGCCAGATCAGGTAAGGCAGGACAAAGGCCATATAGGTGATGACTAAGGAAAGCTTTGTGTCCAGCAGGTTCAGATTCGCCATGATGGTGTACATGGGAATGATAATGGCTACGGCAGGGATCATTTGGGTAAACAAAGTACCGCTTAGCAGGAAGTCTCGTCCCCGGAAACGGAACCGGGAGAAGGCATAAGCTGCTATCAGACCCACCAGCAGGGCGATGGCTGTCACGGCAAAGGTGACAATGCAGCTGTTTTTCAGCGCGGCCAGGAATTGGGAAGCGGCATCCGTTGTACGGCTGGAAGTGCCGAACAGCAGCGCCGAATAATTTTCAAAGGAAGGATTTTTCGGAAACCAGCGCATGGGGCGCTGAAGCAGATCGGCCTTGGTGGAGATGCTGGAAATGACCATCCAGCCAAAGGGTGCCACCACAGTCAGGACGATCACGAAGACCATCAGATACAGGCACACCCGGCCAATGCGTTTTTTGATTTTTCTGCTCATTTATACTTCCAGCTCCTTTCTGCGCCTTCTCCGGAAGGGCTTCTTCTGCGCGTCGTCATTGCCCATGAACACCTTGATATACACGTAGGTCAGCGCGAAACAGATCATGGATACGGTGTAGCTCATGGCGGAGCCATAGCCGAATTTCAGGAACTTGAAGGAGGTCTTCTGAATGTAGTAGGCAATAAATTCTGTTGCGCCCATGGGGCCGCCCTTGGTCATGATGTAAACCAGGTCATAGGTCTGAAGCGCCCAGATGGTCTTGGTGATCAGAAGGATTACAATCACGGATCTGATGGAGGGCAGGGTGATTTTCCAGAAGGATTTCCAAGCGTTGGAGCCGTCGATGGCTGCGGCCTCATAAAGATCTCTGGAGATATTGGCCAGCGCCGCGATGGTCAGCAGCACCACATAGGGGGTCTCCTTCCAGACATTGGCCACCCAGACACAGATAAAGGCGGGGGTCGGCTTTGCCAGCCAGACCTGATAGCTGTCGATCACGCCCAGCTGCGTCAGGAGCGCGTTGAACACGCCGTAGTTGGCGTTGAAGATCCATTGCCACATGATGGCATTGACAACGCCGGGCAGTGCCCAGGGCAGGATCATCAGCCCGCGCACAAAGCCACGCCCCTTGAATTCCTGATTCAGAACCAGTGCCACGCCAACACCCAGAACCATTTCCGCCGCCACGGACAGAACGGTAAACACCAGCGTTTGCCAGATGGAATTCAGGAAGGACTTGTCCGAGAACATGGCGATGTAATGCTTCAGCCCGACAAATTCATAGGTCCGGGAGCTGAGCACCAGATTATGGACGCTTAAAAACAAAGAATAAAGGATCGGAATAATCAGCACGCCAAAGATGGTGAGCAGACTGGGCAGGGTCAGTAAGTACGGCAGACGCTTCTCCGACAGCGCTAACCGGCGGTGACTGCCGATCCCGATGGATGCTCGTTTCACTGCTTACAACTCCCTTTGCATAAATTTTTGCTGTGCTTCTTTATTGGGGTGGGGAGAACCTCCCCACCCCAGCGTAATTTCTTACTTACTGTATTCTGCTTCCAGGGCTTCGCACTGTGTCTGCATGGAGGCAAGTCCGTCTTCCACGGAAATTTCACCCAGCATAATGCGCTGAGATTCCACCGTCAGAATTTCCACGAACTCGTCATACCACAGAACGCTGGGCAGACCGGTGGCCTTATCGATCTGGCTGCCGAAGTTCTCCCAGTAGGGATAGGCGGCCAGCAGCTCCTTGTCGGCCAGCAGGTCAGTCCAGATGGGCAGCGCGCCCAGGGCGATGGCCTTGGCCTTTTCGGTCTCCCGGCTGGACATGAACTCGATGTACTTCCATGCGGCTTCCTTGTTCTGAGACGTAGAGGTGATGGACATAGCCTCAGGCAGGGTCATGATGATGCCCTCCTCTCCCTCGGCGTGGATAATGGTGTCGGCAACATCAATCTGGCCGACAATGTTGGAAACTTCGCTGTTGTTGGCATTGGCATAGACGCTGGGCCATGCCTGCAGGAACAGGAAGGTGTCGCCCATGCAGAAGACGTCGTTGGTGGTCTCCTGGCTGGAGGTCAGGGAAGAAGCATCGATGAAGCCGGATTCCAGTCCCTGAACCAGGAACTCGTAGGCAGCCTTGGCCTTTGCGTCCTTGCCCATGACGGGATGGCCGTCCTCGTCCAGCAGCTTGCCGCCGAAGGAAGCGGTGAGGAAGATCAGCTCCGTGGCGCCCGCCCATTCCTGGTTGTAGCAGTCAATATAAGCGGCGTTGACCAGACCTTTTTCCTTCAGCTTACCGTAGGCGTCCAGAGCCTCGTCCCAGGTCGCGGGGGCATGATCCATGCCGATCTCCTGAAGCTTGGCGGCGTTGTACATGTAGAAGCGGGTGTCGTTGTTCCAGGCGATGCCGTACAGCTGGTCGCCGGAGGAGAACTTGTCCAGCAGACCAGGGATAATGCCGGCTTTCATTTCATCGGTGATGTAGTCGTTCAGCGGGGCAATCCAGCCGTTGTTGACGTACTTCTCCACCCAGGAGTTGTCCAGCTCGATCACATCGTAGGTACCGCCGCCGGCAGCCAGATCGGCAGTCAGGCGGTCAGCCACCTGATCCCAGCTCATCAGGATCAGTTCGACTTCGATTCCGGTCTGAGCTTCAAACTCGCGGGTCTTTTCCTCGTAGAAGCCGATGGTGTCCATCTCGTGGCGGGGCAGGATCACGGTGATCTTCTCGCCGGTTGCCTCTACTGTGGGAGCGTTCGTGGCGGGGGCGTCTGCTTTGCTGCCGCATCCGGCCAGCAGACCGGTGAGCACTGCCAGTGCAAGAATCAAACTGATGAAGCGCTTTTTCATATTTGTTCCTCCTAATTATTTTTTGGTGATCGGACGAAGCCGTTTCCCACAAGTAAGTTCTTTCTGCCAAAGGGCAGCGGTTCGTGACGGAATTTCGTGGCTGTTTCTGTTGCAATCCCCATTTTGGATGTGCTATAATGAAGAAAAATCGATACATGATCGGAAAGCAGGTGCTCCATGGCCGCCATTAAAGACGTGGCAAAGCTGGCCGGTGTCAGCGTCGCCGCCGTTTCCAAATACCTGAAAACACCCAATAACATGCGGGAGGATACCCGCCAACGAATCGCGCAGGCGATTGAGACGCTGAACTACCGCCCCAATCCCTTCGCCCAAAGCCTGCGGACGGGAAAAACCAACATCATCGCCATCGCTATTCCGGAGCTGGATAACCCGTATTTCAACAAGATGTTCAAGCTTCTTCAGGAATTCTGCGAGGAGCGGGGCTACATGGCCATTCTGCTGAAAAACGCCACCGTGGAGCAGGCCAAAAACGCCGCGGGTATTCTGAGATCGGGTCTGGTTGACGGCGTAATCTGCTACAATGAAGGGCAGGCCAATACCTTCATCATGGAGCTGGACGCCGGAATTCCGGTGGTGAAGATCGACCCGGTGATAACCGATGATTACCCCGCCACCGTCGGGATTGACCTGAAAACGGGAATCGAAAAGCTCTGCGCCCATCTGGAAGCGGTGGGGGTGCGCCGTCTGGGATATATCGGCCCGGTCAGCGACGCCTCCTCAGGACAAAAGGTCGATGCCTTAAAACACTGTTGTGCAGGCAGCGGTCTGTACCTGGACCCTGACGCGTTTCTCACCGACTGCTACACCTACGGCGGCGGGTTTGACTGCTGCCGGAGGCTGCTGGACTCCGGCGTTCTTTTGCCGGACGCCATCGTGGTGGAATCGGACATGATTGCTCTTGGCGTTCTGAAATGTCTGGTGGGGCGGGGCATTCGGGTGCCGGAGGATATCCTGCTCACCGGCTATGACAATACGGACATTTCCGTAATGAGCAACCCCTCGCTGACCTCCGTGGATATTCCGATGGAGGACATCTGCCTCGCAGCGCTGAATATGCTCTGCGCCCTGATGCGGGGAGAAACCGCGGAGCCTGTGATTTTTCGCACGGGGTTGAAGATCAGAGCCTCTACCATGCCGCCGGATTGAACGGCGGTATTCTTAACTTGCGAATCGATACACAAACTATGCGTGAATCGATTTACGATTGCGTTTTCATTGTAGAAGATACTCCCCGGAATGTCAACCGGTCTGTCGCATTTTCATTGAGAGTCGTAAACCTGGAAATCATTCTTTGTACAGATTGAACATTTATGAAAAGTCCCCTTTTCATAAGCGGATAGAGGGCTTGATCTCTGCCGGTTTATTTGTCAGTGCCCGGTGGAGAATTCTTGCCGCCTTTTATGATTTTGGACAGCCGGAACACAATGCCGCACACGGCGGGGGAAAGGCACACATATACCACAAGAACCGAAGAAACTGTTTTCTGCAACATAATTGTGTTCCCGGCATTTTGAATCACAATGACCAATACGACAGCCGCAATTGTCCAGCAAGCAAGGATAATTGCCCTGAGAATTTTCGCGGTACTTCTTTTCATAAAAGCCCTCCGTCATCCATCCAGTACGGCGTACAGATAATCGTCGATACAGTCGCCTACGCGGTCGATCAGAATGTCCGAGGCCTGGGGCGGCAGCTTGCCGGAGCGGACGCGGGCGTACTGTGTGGGCAGATACTGGCTGAGCAGCGCCACGGGAATGCCTACGGCGTCCAGATTTTCCAGCAGCGTGCGGATCGCCTGCTGAACCTTGGGGTTCGTCAGGTAGTATCTGGCGCGGTCGGAGAAGCTGAAGGCGCGGGCGTAGCGCTTCTGGGGCATGTCGCCGTGATAGTATTTCGCCCATTGCCCCTTTTCCTCCAGCATGACCTGCTCCAGCGTCTCCCGGAAGCGGGACAGGGGGAAATCGTGCATGGTGTACAGCTCCCGCTCGATCTGCTCCAGGGCGAACAGCCCCTCCCGCAGGGCAAAGGTCAGGGCAGGGCCGACTTTCAGAATGGCAATGCCGTCCTCCACCATCTGACGCAGACATTCCCGGGGCTGATAGTCCGTGGAATGCCCCTCGAATACAAGGCCGGGATGGCGGGTCAGGGTCGCCATCAGGGACGCAGCGGCAGCACGGTCGTATTCGATCACGCTTTCGTCGGCGAACTCCACACCCGGCTGCACCACAATGGCAACGACCCGCTGCCATGCCTCCGTCAGACCCCGGGCGGCAAAGGCGCTTTGGAACTCCGCCAGCGTCTTCTCGCAGTCTTCGGGGGTCGTGACGGTGACGCTGTCCTCGTTTTCCTGCGCACCGCCGGGGATGGGGACTTCACTGCCAATGACGTAAACCGGCTTCGGCGCGTCCGGGTGCGAAATCTGGTAATCCGCGAAAGCCCCTTCCGCCGCGGCGCAAAGCTGTGCGCCCCGGCGGGCAATGACGCTGTCGGGCAGACGGGCGGTGGGGTCGTCGGTGGCCACGCGCATACTGGTGTCGATGTGGATTTTGGAAAAGCCTGCCAGCACATAGCCCCGAATCAGCTCCTCCGCGTTTGCCA
>ERZ791802.628-NODE-628-length-33868-cov-10.808003_pt1 | contig 33868 bp, 30 predicted proteins | sample MGYA00510308_ERZ791802 | MGnify/ENA primary metagenome ERZ791802 (study PRJEB30046, sample SAMN00792028) | human gut metagenome | study: EMG produced TPA metagenomics assembly of the A metagenome-wide association study of gut microbiota in type 2...
TTTCACTCTGTCCCACACCGACGGTTTCCACAAAAATCTTATCGAATCCGGCAGCTTCACAAAGCACAATCGTCTCACGTGTCTTGCGTGCCACGCCGCCCAACGAACCCGCTGACGGGCTAGGGCGTATAAATGACTTCGGATGTACAGAAAGCTGCTCCATACGGGTCTTGTCTCCCAGAATACTCCCTTTACTGCGCTCGCTACTCGGGTCGATAGCCAATACAGCCAACTTCCCCCCTTTTTCGAGCACATGCAAGCCGAACACATCAATCGAAGTACTCTTTCCCGCACCGGGAACGCCACTGATACCCACCCGGATAGAATTGCCGGAATAAGGCAGGCACTTCTCTATCACTTCCTGGGCAACAGCCTGATGTTCAGGCTTCACACTTTCCACCAACGTCACGGCCTGGCTCAATATAGTGACATCGCCTTTTGTAATACCCTCTACAAACTCAGCTACCGAAAGTTGACGTTTCTTAGGTTTCCGTTTCAAGTAAGGATTCACAGACGAAGGTTGCTCAATGCCTTTGTTGACAACGAGTCCCTTATATTCTTCACTATTTTCAGGATGTTCCATGACAATAAGATTTAGCGTTTGATATTGATTTCGACTTTCGGGCGCATCGGGTCGTTCGTTATCATCAAAATACGTAAATGATGTTTCTTATTACCCACATCACGCTTGCGAATCGTCACTTTCAGTTTTGTCATTCCATCCGGCGGAAGTACCGTTTTCTTCAGGCTTACCCCTACTGATGAATTGAACACCTGCAATTTACTGATAATCAACGGAGTCTTACCCGCGTTAGCAATCAATATATCATAGCTTGCCTTTTTCTTCTTGATTAACGGTACACTCAGGTCAATATCCGTTTCCGAGATACGTATGGCAGGGGCATTCAGCGAATCCGTAGCCGTCATACGTGAGAAATCGGGAAGAAGAATGGCAGAAACAGGGATTTCATTTTCTTCGCTCACCTTGTCGCCTGAGAAGCGGGAAAGATAAACAGAAGTCTGCGTCAAACCGTAATCTTTCAACTGGCTGGCATCCAACGTCAGTTTGACAGTTCCTTTCTTTCCTTTCAGCAGGACTTTCGGTTCCGCTTCCATTTTAAGATAAGGGGGCAGATGCATCAATACCGGTTCATACGGACGGTCGGACAAGTTAGCTATGTTGAAAGTCATTGAAGGCTGCTGACCGTGATATACATCAGGGAAAGCAAACTCGTCACGATCCAGGCGGATATTCCCGATAGCATACGGAAGAATCTTTGTAAAATCCTTCACTTCCTGCACCACCTCTCCGGTAAACTTCAGATAAACCAGATTCGGAGTAGCATTGCTGTATATCCCGACCGACTTTTCAAAACGTCCCAACGCCTTTGCGTCAAAAGAAGCCTTCACCGTTCCCTTTGCTCCCGGAGCAATCGGTTCCTTCGTCCAGTCGGCTACGGAGCAGGCGCAGGAAGTGGTGACATTGGTGAGAACCAATGGCTGGTTACCGGTATTAGTGATTGTATATTCCACTGTCACCGGGCGTTTCCACTCTATTTGTCCAAAGTTGTGTGTCTCTTTATTCGAAGAGATACGGGGTTGGGCAACGGCTGCCAAAGCGACAGAAAGCAGAAAAAATATGGATAGTAAACTACGTTTCATGCGATACATTTTATTTTGGTGCACAAATGTAGCTGTTTTAGATGAGATATCGTATGGATTGAAAGGATTATTAACGGTGAACGTTGACCGTTCACCGTTAATAAATAATTATTTCACTTCTACCGTCATCGAAGCGGAATGAGTGGCATATTCCGGTGCATAGGCACATTGCATGGTTGCCAGCCCCGTCTCGTAAGTACCTGCACGGCTCACACGGTAGCTGTATTCCAACACATATACCCCTTTTCCAAGATGGTCAAAGAAGAAATTGGTGGAAGCATCCTTGATATCCACATAGTAGCCGATACCGTTGTTCCAGCGATAGCCGGAGATGCTGCCGATAGGTTCGAAGCAAGCGCCGCGCTGGTCTTTCAACTGTACAAAGTCCATTGGACGGTCTGCGCGGATGCTCAACCGTGAAACGACCTTATCACCTACCTGAAGCACTGTCTTCGACGTAATCGGTTGCAGTTGCGGCGTATTACCGACCGTGCGTTCCACATACAACTGTTTCTGTACATTCAACTCACCGCCTTGTTGTTTCACATCACGAATGGGCGATTCGTATTCCGCATATACAGCTCCCCACGCAATGCCCGGATTTCTCTTTTCCACTTCAATCTTGCGGGCATCCACCACATCTTTCTGTGTGAACGAACGCTTGATATATCCCAGTCCCGGAACGGTAGTCTTGCTTGGTGAAACCGTTTCCAATACTTCATTAGCAATCACGATACGTACATCACCCTGATTATCGAGCAGATTGGTACCTTTCATCAGCAACGCATATACAGCGTCCGCCGTAGCTACCGGAGAATCCCATTGCTGCGTCTGCTTCTGTTTCAACAACCAGAGCTTCATTTCTTCCACCGTCTCGTTATTATCGCCAATCAGTTCCAATGCTTCCATCACATCTACATGAGCTTGCATCTTCATTCCGCCCCATGTGTAAGGATTCTCGTTGAAAGCGAAGAACATACCTTGTTCATCCGTTTTCGTCAGATGCTCTTTCAGGGAAGCGACAAATTCCTGCGCTTCTTTCTTATGTCCCGCCTTATCAAGCACGATAGCCGCAACAGCCTTTGTATCCATCGAAGCCGACGGAAGCAATTCTTTCACTTTGGAGAGATAATAAGCATACGCTGCTTTATTGGCCGTAGGAACCTGTTCACCGGAAATGGCGATAATATATAGATATTGCAGGATACTGCCCGAAACTCCCGTGAACTTCGTCCCCTTTTTCTGCTCTTTCAGAATATTCTTGTATTCTTCCAAAGCCGACTGATGCAGATATTTCAGCGCATTAGTCTGCAAAGTAAGCGCGGTTCCGCTCAACTTCTCACCTGTCAACAAAGCAAGACGGGCGTTCAATTCCGCAATATAAGCGGTAACATAATTACTACCGTTCATACCCTTATACCATGACCATGCACCGCTTGAATTCTGCAATTCCTGCAATCTTGTCAAGGCAGCGATATTGTTGCTGCGGATATTATTCAAGTCGAACAACGTAGCGATACGCTCTTTCTGTTGTTCTTCAGTCTGCGCTTCGAGCACCCACGGCGATTCGGACAACAAGATGTTCTTTACTTCCTGATTCTTCTGCAAGTTACTCAGGAACGTTTCTTTTGTACCACCCTGAAGTTTCCAGCTATCGAATACCGCCTTGATGCGCGGCTGACTGTTCATTATAAATGAAGCCAGTGTATTCGCATAATAGGCAGTAGCCCATGAAATGGCATTGTTATTCACCGGAAGGCTCAAGGAAGGCAATGCCTGAATAGCATACCACGCAGGATTTCCGGTAAATTCAATCGTCAGTTTACGGTCAGTCGCCGTTTTACTGTGCTGATTGAACAAACTATCAAGAGAGAATGTACGGGTTTCTTCCCCGCGCACAGGCATCGGAAGGGTTTCCACCAAATGTTCCTTGTCACTAAGTACCGGAAGCAATTGTTGTTCCCCGTCGCTGAACGTGCCGCTGTCGGCTATCATACGGCAACCCAGTATCTCGTATTTATCACTTACGATAAACATGAAATTCACACCCACCGTCTTTCCGGCAGCTATCGAGAATTTCTGCTTTTGCGTACTGATAACCTTTTCCGTCATCGGGTCGAACAGAATCATGCTTACTGTTCCCGCCTGCGGTTTGCCTGTCATATTCGAGATAGAAGCCGCAATCGAAGTCTTATCACCCACACGTACGAAGCGCGGCAGATTAGGAGTCAACATAAATTCCTTGCTCGTAGTGGCTTCACCATCCAATGTCCCCGTCAACATTCCCTTTGTATGAGAATATCCGCGGAAGTTCCAACGTGTCAGGCTTTCGGGCATGGTGAAAGTGAAAGAGACTTCCCCCTGCTCGTTCGTGCGGAGTTGCGGATAGAAGAATGCCGTTTCGGCAAGGTTCGTGCGCAGGTCGGCAGGCGCTTCGGAGAGTGTTTCCTCTTCAGGGGCTGTATCCAATTTACCCAGTATTCCTGTTTGTCCCCATCCTGCTGAGAATTCCACATCTTCAGAAGCTTCGGAGACTGAAACCGGTACATATTTCACTTCCGCCGCATTACTCCGGCTTGCAACACTTCCTGTCATCGACATCTTTTTCTGAACCGACACACCTCTAATCACCACTCCATCAGCCAAAGACTCCGATAATGCATATACATTTCCCATACCTGACGATATCACGAAATAATCATACGCCATCGCCGGCACTTTAAGATCCTTATTGTTCCACCAATAATTAAATGAATTACCACCGAAATACCCGCTCATCCAATTAGAATAAGGAAGTATCTGATTATAATAAACCTGAAAATCCTGGCGGCGGTTCCATATTTTGTCGAGTGAAGCATCATACATCGTTGCCAGCATCTCCGCATTGGCGGCTTGTCCTTGCGGCGTCTTAATCGTCAGTTTCCATTCCTCCTTCTGTCCGGGACGCAATTTATCACGGAACACTTCCCACTTCATCGCCAACGTCTTGTCCGGCAACCGCTTCTTCACCTGAACCTGTTCCTGATAAACTTGTCCGTCTCTTACCATACAGAAGTTCACAAAGATACCGTCGCCATAACTTTCCTGATACGGATAGGTAAAGCGCATAATCGTATCGGACAAATTCAGCGCCTTGCTTTCCAACAGCTTGTCACCGCAGAATACGTTCATCATCACATAAGCATCCTTTTCCGAAGTTCCGAAACAGAACACAGCCGGATGCGTTGCATCAAATTCCGTATTCGGTGCATAGAACCATACGGTAGACTGCACAGGCGGACGTTTGTCTTCCCGTGAGAAAAGCACCGTGTTAGCATCTGCCGTCACTTCCTTTCCCTGATTATCTTTCACCGATGCTTTCAGCACATAGGCTCCCGACGGGATATTCTTCCAGTCGAGCGTCATTTCCTCATTGGAAGTAAATGTCCCTGTCGCTACCGGAGTCTCGCCCGATACCTTGAAATCCTTTTCATTGGCAGAATACAACGCATAGTTTCCTTTCACTTCCACAGGCTGCCCGTTTAGATTCTGCGCTTTAAACACAATATTGAACGGTTTATCCTTACAAGTCTTTTCCTGCAATTCCATCTGCAAGACCAACGAACGGTTGCCCGCCGAAATCACATCCGTAGATGATTGCGTCTCCCCCGCCACATTGGTAGCGGTGGCTTCAACGGAATAGCGGTAATAGACTTTATCATTATTCTTGTAAGCGTCACTCTCTTCCAGGCGAACCGGAATTGTAAATTCCCCATTCGCGTCGGCAATCACTTCTCCTGAAGCAATCTGCGTGGATTCCGAGATTCTCCAAAAACTATAAGTAGAACGCTTTACCGTATATTTCACCGGAAGGTCTTGAAGCAGCACACCACTATAAGACTGTATCTTACCTTTCACTTGTACTTCATCTCCGAGTTTGTAACTTCCGGTCTGTTTCTCAAAAGTGATATCAAATGTCGGACGTTTATAATCCTCTACACGGATGCTCGTCCTGCCATCCCCCGCCGTTAAAGAGAACATCCCGTTCAGGCAGGCGGAAGGTAACGCAAAATCAGCGGTAAATGAACCGAACTCATTGGTACGTACAGACTTTTGTCCCACTTCCTGATTGTTTGCGTCCAATAAAACGACTGTATAATCCTTGTTCGGCAGCACATTGGCAGTATCCGATTTCTGCATATAAGCAATCCCTTTCACATATACCGTCTGTCCCGGACGATACAGGGAACGGTCAGTCAGCAGCGTCATGCTTTCAGTCACTTTATTTTCATCACCGTAATATCCGAAACTTCCGCCGTAAATACCCTGTCTCGGCATAGCTGTATCCTTTCCTTTCGATGCCTTCAGATAGCGGTATTCGGATTTCCAAGGGAATACGACCTTACCATTTTCTCCGGTCGTGAACTCCTGCAACACTTTTTCGTCATTGCTATACAGCGTGACTTTCGCATTCGGTATAGGATGCCCGGTCTGTCCGTCCAGCGTCGCCACTTCATATTGCTTTTCAGGCAGGCGGCACGTCAACACTTTGAAACGTGTCACGTTAAAGGCGCTTTCGCTATCCCTCTTGGCACGAATATCGGGTACGATACGCATTACATAAGAGCCTAAGTCGGGAGACTTGAAAGTGAATACCGTATCTTGCGAGCGGTAGTCCTCCGGACGAAGAACCGAATAATGCTGTTCCTTCACCAGTTTTTTCGCCTGATACAACCGTACGGTGAAACCATCCAGATTCTTATGTGCAACATTCAACTTTATCTCTTCATTCGGGAAAGCCTGACTTTCCGCCCTGACGTTCAAGTAAGGTGCCAAAATCTCCTCGCGAAGATTCTTCAGCGCATTTATCCTGCGATAATTCGGATAAAGTCGAATCGCTTCGTCACAAAGTTGCAAGGCGTTGACCTGCTGTTGTTTCTCGATGGCATAGCGGGCTTGCGCCAAATAGACTTCCGCAGTGACGGGTTCTGACGCAAACTTACTTTTCAGTGTATTCAACGCAGTCAGAAACGTATCTTCCGTCAATCCCAAAAGTCCTTCCTGTGCCTTGAAAGGTACAAAACTCCTATCCGCATTGCGTCTCCATTCCAAATAATTGAGCGCGGTCAATATATACCCTTCTTTCAGGCCGGCAGCTTTATAAGCGGCAATCATGCTTCCGTAGATGTTTATTATATCTTGCTTCACAAGGGAAGGCGTGTTCTCATTAAAACCGTTGTTGCGCGCCAGTCTTTCTATCTGGTTCAGCGCACTTATGGCACGGGAAGCCAGCAGATGATACATATCATGATGATAGTACTCACTGGTTTCGCCCAGTTCTACAAAAGGAATATAGGTACGCGAGGAAGTTTTGAGCAGCAGTACCGAGTCCGCCAAGGCTTCTTTCGTATTCGTCCGTACTTTCTCGACGAACATATTTGCTGTCCATTCACGCATATCGGTGGAAGGGGTTTCCCCCACGATTTCCGTTCTTCGCCGGAGTTGCCACTGATTTCGGGCGGCATAGTCAGCATAGATTCCTGCTATCAAAGAGTGCAATATAGCACGATCCATGGGTTTGTCCGTCTGCTTCGCCCATTGTTCCAGACCTTTCAGACCGACATAAAAACTATCAGGTGTCAGTGCTTCCTGATTTTTCATCCGCCACATGTATGCCTTCAGCATCTGTGCGGAATTCTTCTCCTTCTCTCCTTTCTGATAAATCTCATCAGTCAGTTTTATTACCGTTTTAGGCAAGCTCTTCTTTTGTGCCTGCTCTACATCTTTCCATAATTTGTCGAAAGTTTGTGCCTGCGTTGCCGGAATCACTCCCAGCCATAACAGCACCATCATACAAATCTGTCTTATTTTCATAATCTTTCCAGTTTAAGTTCGCTATAAGTCTCACTGTATAAACAACAAAGTAAAGAAATAAAGTTTAAACAATCACCTTTTTTCACATAAAAACGCAACTATATACTTTATTGTACCAACGATTGTGTATAATGACTGGTTGGACTTTAATGTGCCAATCTGCGACTTAGCAGATTGGCATTATTAAAACCACATCAGTCGTTTTCAGAATCATTTTCTTCCTTTGCAACTTCTATCGTAGTATTCAATAATTCTTCCAATGTCTCTTTCAATGAATCTTCCAAGGATTCATTCAGTTTCTGGCTTAAAGTTTCCATATTCTTATCTGTTTTTAGATTGATATAATATGTATCAATCCGCCTGTTCATGGGCTTTCTTAAATTATTTTTCATTTATTCTTAAGATTCTTCTTCAAAACTGAAATTATCCTCCCATTGCGTGTACAATTTCTCTATTAATCAATAATTGTACACATGAAAACATTCAACTCATCCCACCAAATGCTACAAAGTTTGAATACTGAAGAGAAATGTAGAGAGTATCTTGAAGAGTTGAGGTGGCATGGTGAGCCTGTTTGCCCACATTGTGGTTCTATTTCTAAGTACCATTATAAACTAACTCAGAAAGGAACTTTCAAGGGTTTGTATAAGTGTAAGGATTGCCGCAAAAGATTTACAGTTACAATAGGAACTATGTTTGAAGGTTCTCATGTACCTTTAGACCAATGGTTCTATGCTATTTCTATTTTCCTTTCACACAAGAAAGGTATTAGCAGTGCTCAATTGGCAAGGGATATCAACGTAACTCAGAAAACAGCATGGTTTATGTTACAACGTATTCGTAAAAACATGAAGGATGATGATGCAACCTTTGATGATATGACACAAATGGACGAAACTTACATGGGTGGCAAAACCAGTGCAAAACACCAAGGACGTAGAAAATGTAAAGTTTCTAAAACTGGCAAAAAGAATATGGGACGATCGGTAGCAACAAAAGCTTCTATATTCGGTATGATTTCTGACGGTAAAGTATATGCTCAAGTTGTACCTGATGCACAAGCGGAAACTTTATTACCTATTATAAACGAACGGGTAAAGAAAGGATCTACCGTTATCACAGATGGTCTTTCAAGTTATAAAGAACTATCAAAGGATTACACTCACAAGGTAATTCTGCATAGCAAACAAATCTACTGTGTGGATGGATTTCATACGAACTCGATAGAAGGTTTCTGGAGTCATATCAAACGAGGTGTTCTTGGTGTCTACCACATGGTAAGTAAAAAGCACTTACCTAAGTATTGCAAAGAGTTTGTATTTCGCTACAATACTCGTAAATTAACTGATGTAGAACGCATCTGTCAGTTCTTGCAAGGGTTTACTGAAAGAATGTACTACGGAGAGTTGCTAATGGAACCAGAATGGACGTGGGAATAAAACTGAAAACAATTATATAAGTAGTCTGTGATATAGTCTCTGAGATGTTTGTCTGTTTCCTCCTTTTTCGTTTACTTTGTACACTAACTAAAAAAGGAGGTATAAGAACAGATATAATTTCTAAAAGACATATTGCATAACTTGCAGACAATTATTTGACTTGGTAAAATCTGGTAAATTTTAAAATGAAGTTCAAAATAATGAGTCTAAGCATAGTTTGCACCCTTAACCGAGGGCGCAGACTGCTTTTTCTTATTTGAACTTCGGGCTTACCAGAGCCTTACCAATCAATGAGGAAGAGTATGTTTGTGCCCTTTTCTTGTATCTACTCATTTGATGCTCCCAAAGGCAAAACTCTGAAAACTCTTCTCGAAAAGGCGATAATACATATATCAAATATTAATTTTTAAAGAAAGGAGAAACCTTATGGGTAAAATCGCAACAAGAGCGTTTTGTAATACGCTCAAAGCGGGTACATTTAGTTCGGAACTAACTCGGTGTCCGACAAGGAGCGAAATAGAAGCAATATCTGGCTTCTTCGTGAATGGATCATATGCTAGTAACCAATTAGTAATGGAGGAAGATGTTATAGGTCCTGTTGCAATTATTGTGGTTGGAGCTAGTGGCAATATCATTAAAACTCAAGTATAATTCAGGACAAGAAGTGCCTTCATGAGGATGCAACTCGCTTTTTATCAGAAATTCTCATCCCATTGGTTGCGGGATATATCGAAGAAATCATGAAAAAGGAACTATTTTGTATTCTATTATGCGCTAGTAGTATATTTATCTCATGTGAGAAAGGTCCAACAGAGTTAGAGAAACCAACCAAACCACCAGTTGAAAAACCGGTGATAATACCCACAACTAACGGAATTGTTAACTTAAATAATGAATTTATGATAGTAGGAAAATATATTTGGAATGCTGTAGCCTATGGCAACGGAAGATTTGTTGCAGTAGGTGATTATGGATATATAACTTCATCTAATGATGGCATAACTTGGAACACACCAATAGTCACAAAACCGACCCCATTATGGGTTGGAATAGCTTATGGTAATGGGCGATTTGTAGCAGTAGCCCAAGCTAGTGGATATATAATTTCATCCACTAATGGAACGACTTGGAGTACACCACAATCAATCGGAAATTACGGTTGGTATGGAATTACCTATGGCAGTGGAAAGTTTGTAGCAGTAGGTGCAGGAGGGCGTATATCTTCATCTACTGATGGTGTAACTTGGACGACACCGAAACAAGTCGGAACATATGCATTTCAAGCTATCGTTTATGGCAACGGAAATTTTGTGGCAGTAGGTCTTTTGGGATATATGTCTTCCTCTACAGATGGTGTAACTTGGAGTACGCCTAAAATGATAGATAGTACTAGTTTATATGCTGTTACGTATAGTAACGGAAAGTTTGTAGCAGCAGGTGACAATGGACATATAACTTCTTCTACCGATGGCATAACTTGGAGTGTACCACAAGTAGTAGGAAACAAACAATGGAATGCTGTTACATCCGGAAGTGGAAAATATGTAGTGGTGGGTGATAGCGGTTTGGTCACCACGTCCACAGATGGGGTAACTTGGACAGAACCAGAAGAAATCAGAAACGAATCAGGAAATATTGTTTGGGCAAATCTCAAAGGCATTTGTGCTATGCCATAGGCAATCGAACTTTATATCAAATATTAGTAGGGCATGCTGGGAAACTGGCATGCCCTACTAATAATTTTGAATATTGCATATAAAACATTCTTAAATCCATTAATAGATTACAATAAAAAGAGTGTCATTTTTGCACTGCAACTATTAAATATTTTTTAGCGATCATTGTTACATATTTACAGTTTTTCCCTGTAGCCATAAGATTACAAGAAATCCTCCCGCTATTTAAAGTGGCATCAATAACAACACTAGAGTTATCGTTCGGTTCTTCTGTAGTTACATAATTCCATTTCTTTATATTGAAATAAGTAATGTTCTCATCTATGATAGCTAAATCAAAATCATCTTTATTCATAAAATCCTTACATTCAATTGCAGCATTTTGCCCAAAGAACCAAAGATTAATATAATCTTTATTTCCATTGTTTATCACATCACAAAGAAGTACATCATCTATTCCGATATTATTATACAAATCTTTAATCTCATTGTATATCTGTTCAATACGTCCTTTAGCTACCTCAGATATAACTATATCCGAAAAATAATTGTAAAATTTTTCTTTCATAATTTTATTTTTTTATGTCACAATTTTGTTTATCTCTAATTTCTACGATCATACCTTCCACATAGTGTACAATATGTCCTAAATAGTTGGATGCAAACTCATCACATTGATAATCCCATTGCCATTTATAGTTTTTAGGCTTTACATTTTTTCTATTTCTTTCATAATGTTTATGCAACAATGCTTTTATAATCTCCTGCAATTCTGTTGTTACTTGGATTTCAATATTTAAAATTTGAGCAGAAGGTTGAAAATTTTCTTCAATTAAATCCAAACTTATTTTTAGTCCTCCATGCGCAGCATAATACCCCTCCTCTCTAGCTTCTAAAGAATATTCCAATTTACATGAGCAATCAATTGCAATTTGAGCTAATCGCTGGAGTAAAAATTCCACTCCATCTAAATATTTCACCACAATAGTAGTTCTGAGGATGTCGTTTATATTTGCAAACCAGTTATTTGGAGTAACCCAACCATCAATTGGTGGATCTGGAAATTGAGGATTATTTAATATATTTTTTCTATAGGCCTTTATAAGTAATGAGTCTAAACTTTTTATATAGATTTCTGGTGGATCTACCTTGGTTAATAATTGATATCCTTTTTGTATCTTATAGGTATCGTTTATATTTGGAAGTTCCTTTTTAACAAACTCCCAAAAGTGACTGTTTATAAAAGATTTATGTAGTAGCTGAGTCGCTGCATTATAGTAGTGTCCATAATTATGTGGATTATAACTGAATTTGTTTTCAAACCAAGTTTTAAACTCTTCCAGATTTTGTGGTTTGATATCATTTCTACTTACTGATATTGATGCCATATGTGTTACATATTATATATTGAAACAAATGTATTAAAAGTTAATAGTAAAAGCAATGATTATTCATTATTTTTTAATCCTCATCAAATTAATTCTGGAATATGGATTGAGTTCATGCTTTATGTAATATCAAAAATATAGTTTTGTATGATCCATATTCTTGATAATAGCCATAATAATTTTAGATATAAGAGTTTAACCAACCATTATACACAAGTCTTGGTACAATAAAGTATATAGTTGCGCATAAAAAAGTATCCTTCCCGATGGGAGAAAGATGCCACACAAACAAAACAAACGTTCTGATTGAATGTCACAGGAACTATATCGACAGATTTCAACCTTTGAGAATTACCCAACTATATACCTTAATGTACTAATGATTTATAAAAATTCGGTACTAGTAGATAATATTAGTAGCGAAATTAAAGTGCAAATCTTACTCAGTTTTTCGTTTGCTGCAGGTTATTTATTATAGTTTCATCAACTTGATTATTCATATTATTTAGATGCGTATTAATTTCCCGTTGAGATTCATCAATATTCTCAAGGCGTGTTGAAATTGTATCTAATAATTCATTTAATTTTGCTTCTGTAGAAATGAGTTTATTCGAAGTTTCATGAATACTAGTCGCTGCTGAATTTATTTTCTCAAATTGCTGCTGTATTTGAACATTGGATGTGTAGGTATATAAGATAGCAAACACAGACAGTGTTATAGACAGAATTACAGATGCAAATGAAATATAGTCTACAATTATACTTGCGTTGGCTGTTTGCTTAGTTAAAATAAAGGACACTAATGCTATTATCGTAGTCGTTAATATACTAATTATCCACCAAAAGTGGGGTGATTTCGTTCCCATTTTCTAATCTTTTATTTTTAATCCTTGTTTTCACTTCTAAATCTATTGACGAATGCCTCAAGAACTGAGATAGCCCTATTAAAAAGTTCATCTATCTTATCTCGTGAATAAACAAATTGCTCTATTGAAACCCAAACAGCATTATTAATTATAGTAGCCTTAGCAGCTTTTATTTCTGTATTCATTCGATTTATCGTTTCATACATATCTTGCTTATTCGCTTCTGTAACGTTAAAAACATTAGGCAGAATTAAACGAAAATAAAATGGGTCTGATTCATCAAAAACAAACATATAGTTGTAACTATTATTTTCAAATGAAATGACAGTATTACTCCTTATATCAAATCTTACATTTCTTGAAGATAGATAACTTTGAAATGAATTTAGCATATATACAATGTTTTTGTTGCAAAAGTATGTTTTTCCTCCCATTATAGCAAACAATTTAGCCTATTTTATATTCGATTTTAATCCGTACAATAGAATCAAATTTATCATACTTAACATTGTTTAATTTCTGATAGGAGATTATTTAACTATCTGATTTTTAACATATTAATTAAATTTATTATATTTATAATACAAAATATAACAAATATGAACATATCGGTTCAGTATTACCCGTCAAAAACTTAAAACGGGTATGCGAGAGATAAAGTCACTTATAGAGCTAATGAGCACCCTACATGATAAAAATTCATGTAGAGAGTTCTTAGAACAATATAGGTGGCAAGGCGTACCGGTATGTCCTCATTGTAAACACAAATCTGAACATCACTACAAGTTAAAGAACAAGGGGGAGTTCGATGGGCTCTACAAATGCAGGCATTGCAAGAAACGGTTTACTGTAACTGTTGGTACAATGTTCGAAGGTAGCAAAATACCTTTGGAGAAATGGTTCTATGCTATTTACATCTTCCTATCTCATAAGAAAGGCATCAGTAGCCTACAATTATCAAGAGACATAAATGTCACTCAAAAGACAGCATGGTTTATGCTGACCAAAATACGGGTTAATATGGCAGAAGATAAGCCAAAGAAGTTTAGCGGTACTGTTCAAATGGATGAAACTTATATAGGTGGCAAAAATAAGAACAAATGGAACAAAGGTACACAAGGAAGAAGCCTTAAAGACAAAATACCAGTGGTAGGAGTACTGACAGAGGAAAGAGTATATGCAACAGTTACACCTAATACTAGTAAAGACGTATTACATGCTATTATATACGCTCTAATTAAAGAAGGTTCAACATTGGTAACAGATGGTTGGCCAGGTTACAATGGATTATCACATGCGTATAAACGAATCATTATAGAACATAACAAAGGTATTTACGCAAAGGATGGCTTTCATACTAATGGTATAGAAGGCTTTTGGTCACATCTAAAACGTGGACTAAAAGGAACCTATCATGTAGTTAGCCATAAGTACTTACAATTGTACTGTAATGAGTTTGCTTATAGATACAACACTAGAACACTAACTGACATACAAAGGTTTATGAACTTTATGCCTATGGCATGTATAAGACATAAACATGCAAAATTGATAGAGGAAAAGCACAAATAAAGAAAATTTGTAGTATATTTGTAGCGTCCTTTGGGACGTCTTAATTATTTAGGAAGCGTTTAGTGCTTTTTCTCTAATGTGAATCTGGACAATTCAACTGTATTGAGGAAATAGTCAAAACGTTCTCCCTTTGGTTTGTATACTGCACACTCGTGTGTTGATATACGGTCAAGGGCGTGAGCTGTTTGTACTTATATTCAATACAGAGGTAGTCCAGAACCGACATTAGGTATAAGTCTAATAGTCTCACGCTTCTTCTATTTAATACCCTTCTGTTGAGACTAGGAAGACTAACAAATCAAAGAACATGAAAACATTACAAATTGTACTAGCGATGTTGCTAATGTCTGCAACTGTATCAGCACAAAACTGGTCTACAGAACATTATGCTTCTTTATGTGCAAGATTCGATTCCTGCCAGTTTTTTACTAAACAAGATTTCGAGGATGCAGAAAAATTGCTTAAGCTAAATAAGGCAAAACTAGATAGTCTTAGCAATATAGTTGATATAAGCATCCCATTAGGAGAAAGTGGCGACTTGTGGAAAAAGTATCTACGTGATAAAAGGAACTTGCTTGAAATCATAACAAAAATTGATTATAGTAAGATGCGTATTAGTAATATACAAGATAACTTGAAGAATGATTATACAACTCTGAATCGCAAGTGCCAAAAGTTATTGAATACCTATCAATTATATAGTGGTGGATATGAAGGCTCTAATAGCTTTTTACAATATAGTGAAAGCATTGCTAGACTAACTATAGCAAACGAACGATTAATAGCCGTCAAAGAGTTGCAAGACTTTATACAAACTGAAGAATCTAAACTATCTAAAGATGCCGCAAGCGGAACATATACAAGAACATGGACAGAACCAATTAATGAGGATGATATAATAACCGTTACTGCACCATATAAAACTATTGATAGTATTAAAGTTTTCGATGGTCAATGTGTTCTTCGTAGAACTAAAAAGCAGTACACAAACCATACAGGTAAACACTTTAAACCTGTTACATACGATGTAACTATAATACTAACAGTAGCAGATGGTATAGTTAAGACTGAAAAATACAGTGGTTCAATGTCGTGGTGGAGTGATAACAAACAAGCTGGCAACGGTTATAAAACATATCGTGAACGTCTTAATGCAATAAACAATGCCAAGGCCATTAAAACTGCTACAAAACAAATTACTAAATATGAAGATTTTGGTTACTATGGTAACTATGCTAAGGAAATGCTTGATATGTTAAAGGTTGGTTCTGATTTATCTAGTGCTAAAAAGGAACTGTTAAGAAAGTACGCTAAAGCGACTGAAACAGAACGACAAGATATTAAAAATGAAGTTATCAAATTATACAAGAACTATGCATCACCTATCAAAATTGACTTTTCTAATATTAAGCGATAATAAAGTCAATGATTGACATATTAAATGGTTCCCTGTAAGGCAACAAATAGTCATCTAAACAGATGGCTATTTTTGTTTTATTAAAATACAGCTAACTTTAGTTTGGTACATTAAAGTATATAGTTGGGGAGAATTATTACTCTTGTTTCCGCTGTAATTCAAGCATTATTTCATCAGTGATATAATCATCACTCATAGTTATTAGCGGATATTCTTTGTTGAGTAAAAAAGAATAAACCTTACTATTATAGAATAGATTCAATGCCCTTTCCGGAGAGATGTTCAGGCGTTCTGCCAGTTGCATCACGATACGGGTATATTTATTCCACACTAATACATCTATCATAAACCTTTACTATTTTATTATTATACATTCTTCAAAAGAAAGACATTCATCTATGAGTTGCTGATTCAGTATACAGAGCTGATTGTTAGGCTTTTCATAACGTAAACGTCCCAAAGCTATATCTTTGGAAATCTGCCCTTCAATATAATTTTCTATCGTATCAAAGACGCGGTCATTGGCTACACCACCTTCTACTAAATCATATCCAATCCATGGTTTCTTTCCTTGTCGGCTACTAACTATAAAGTCAAGCCATTCACTATTATAGCCCTCAAAACGAAGCAACTTATAATTAGCGGAAGACAGTCTGGCAACATCCAATTCATATACATTGACCATGGCAGAACTATCAGGACGGCGCAGCATCATAACAGATGCCCAACGTTTGGCCTGATTATAGATATCGGTCACATAAAATCCTTTTCCGAAATCAAGATTATCCCGCCCCACTCCTGCCAAAGGATATTGTACCACCAATGTACTTCCATGATAAACTTTCATACTTTATATTCCTTTTTCCTTATTATTATAGTGAGTTTCCCAATTTTCCAATGCCTCTATCAATGTGTCAGCAATGTATTCCTTACTTTGGGTGTGAAGCATATCATATCCTTCCACCAAATAATGTTGGATAAGATTTACTTTCTCCAGACGATTATAAAGAAGCGGAGCCGGAATTCTCATTTTTTGGGCTGCACATTCAATGGCAAAAATAACGAATTCCATTATTTTAGTATTAATATGAAGGGTATTTGCCATAGGCTATATCAATATTTACTAATTGACAAACAACTTTGTTTAAATAATAACACATACAAAGATAGCAATGTTTGCTAAAGATTTCAAGGATCCCAGATAAAATTACCAAATACTTACTGCTAACCTTTGTGGTAAGAATGCCAAAATCAACTTTTTTGTTACTTATATCCATACGGTATTTCCGCTTTTCTGGTAGATATTCAGCAAGAATGTGATTCCGACATCCGCAGAACTGATTCAGTCTACAGCCTTCCCATACTCTAGAATAAAAAACAAAATCATTTCTCATATTCTCATAGGAAAGTATATTCATCTGATTACTAACCTTATATACAATGAGAATAAAATTATTTACATGCATTTCTCATAGTTTTATCAAGAAAATACGCTTAAATCAATGCATTTCTCATACTATTATCGGCATTTCTCATTCATCAAGAATAGTATTCTCATAGCCTGATCATCAATGCTTAATGAACTGTAGTAAAGCTACCGTTCATTTTCATTATAACTAACTGGCAATCAAAGATTATGCTACTGTAATCAACAGATTTTCAATAAGGCATCTCTATCGTTCCACTCCAGTAAACAGGCTCGTGCACTAGAGTGCACAGTTTTATCTACTAGAGTGCACAGGCCTGTCCACTGGAGTGGAATAATACGGATGAAGGCAGGAAAACACAATAATGTCAGTTGTGAAAGATATCTTATCTACCGACTTAACATACAAACTACGGCTATATTAACCTATACATATTAGTATCCTGAAACAAGGACAAGCATAATATGCATCATGAGAAATGCGAAACAATGCATGAGAAATACCTTCCTTAAAGGCATTTTAGAGCTATAAACCATGAGAAATGCATGTAAATATTTTAATTCTCATTCATTATATATCTGGTAATCAAATAAATACATTTCGCTATGAGAACATGAGAAATGATTTTATTTTTTTATTCTAGTAGCGCAGAGAGCTTTCCCATATGAATTAATACAAAACTTCTCGCATTTCTTTCCTTATTTCCGATATATTTCAAATAAATCATTTATCTTTGTCATACGCTTTCCGCTCATCAGCGTGATGAATAGGCAGAAAGCGGTTTTTATTTCTTAATGAAGTAAAAGTGTATTATCCTTCGTCTTCTAAAATAGCAAATCTTAGCAAAGAAGGATGATACGGCAGATACTTCACGTGAACGGCTGTATATCAACATATCCGTAAAAGATGTGTTATATATAAACGATTGACGTGGATGTCTGTCGTTATCATTATCTTTTGCGAAGGTATTGCTAGCCTTGAAGATGGATAATGGTGCGACAGCATTCACGTCTTTCTTGTATCCGGGCGGTTTCATAATCCGCAATATTCCCTAAATCGTCCTCACTCACCGGACGGCAAGAAGTGTGAATGCTCGTTGTACTAATATAAATGAATAAGGCATTTATGGACAAACAGATGCATTATTCACCCCTTATTGTATAACGCGTAAAAAAACAAACAGTTATGGCACAATGGATTACCATAGAAGAAGCAGCCGAGAAGTACGGATTTGAAAAAGAATACGTTTGGATTCTGATAGAAATGAAAGAAATCACCGTATGCTACGAACGACCCGGCGTCGACATCATAGACGACGGAAGTGTTCAGGACTTTATAAACCGGAACAAACACGGGCTTACATTAATGTATATTGAGAAACTGGAGCGATTTTGCATAGACAAATCGAAACTTTGCTCCATATATATGTCACTTTTGGGCAAACAAGACAAGGAAATCGGAATGTATGAAGCAACAAAAAATCAACGCGATACACTACAAACGAGATGCCTTAAACAGTATAAGCGGATATGTAAATTGGAAAAGGAACTGTCACTGGAACAGACAAACTGCCGTAACTGTTGGCTGCGAAGAATATGCCTGAAGATTTGGGGATAATGGTCAGCCTGCCAGAGATATCATAGATACAAAAAAGTGGGGATAGCGTTTTCAATAACGTATCCCCACTATAAACTTAGTTAATGCACTTTTTCTCATTTCTCAATTCTGTACCCCCATGCAAGCATTTCGTTACGACCTACTTCACTGAGGATTTTTCTTACTAAAGAACTCATTTTCTTTGCCATAATCTTTAAACCTTTTAAATTACTAATTCCTGAAAACTAAAACTACTTTTCTTCGTTCGGGAGAGTATTAATTGTTGAATATCCCCAAACATGTACATCGGCTTCGCCGATCTTTCTAAACAATCTTTTTAACCTTTTCATTTTGTTATCCTTTCATTTACATGTTTTATAACACAAAAATAAGGCCTTTGTTTATAGGTTGCACCTAAAAAAAGCAGAATTTTATGTTTTATAGCATATTAATTGATTTGCATCAATTAATTTAATTCTTAAGAGACTGTTTCGTAATATAAATGGCAGTAAACCGATAACAAAGTGGCAGTAAATAAGACAAAAAGGCACGGAAGAAATATCATCCGTGCCTTTTTCTATACGATACCTATTATATAATAGAAAGGAATAAGCTATATAACAGGAAAGAATACGTTATATCATACGTTTTTTTACTTCATTGGAGTCTGTTCCAAAGTTGCTACGAGGAAGTCATAGAACTTCTGTACGGTAGGAATCAATGCTCTTTCGTCCGGCGAGTGCGGAGAACGCAATGTCGGGCCGAAGGAAATCATGTCCAATCCCGGAATGATAGCGCCGATAATACCACATTCCAAACCTGCATGAATCACTTTCACCGCAGGCTCTACTCCAAACTGCTGCTTATAAGATGATTTCATCGCGTGCAGAATCGGTGAATTAACATCGGGCTGCCAACCGGAATAGCCGCCTGTCATCTCTACCTTCATTCCTGCCATAGAGAAACAAGACTCAAGACTGGTAGTCAGATACTCCTTCATGCTATCAGAGGAACTGCGAGCCAAAATCTTAATAGCCGCCTTGCCTTCGCCAATCGTTATTATAGCAAGATTGGAAGAAGTTTCCACTGTATCGGGCACAGTAGGAATCATACGCGTCACGCCATTCTGACAAGCAAAGATGGCATCAATCAGGTTATCCTGAATTTCTTCGGGCACCTGACCTGCCGGAACTTCCACACGTTCCGCCGTAAAGCTGATCGGAGTTTCGATAGCCGAATATTCTTCATTGAACAGGTCTTCGCAGTATTTCACCAAGCCCAGCAATTCTTCTTCATTCTCAGCAGGGATAGTAACGATGGCGTGCGCTTCACGTGGAATGGCATTTCGCATATTGCCACCTTCCCAACTAGCCAGACGGGCTTCATAACTGGCAACAGCTTCACGGATAAAGCGAACCAGCAATTTATTGGCATTGGCACGGCCTTCATTGATTTCCAATCCGGAATGTCCGCCACGCAAGCCTTTCAAGGTAACTTTTACAGCAATGTCGCCTGCTTCGGGAGCCACTTCCTTATATTCCAACGTAGCAGTGACGTCCATACCGCCGGCACAACCGATGTACAGTTCGCCTTCGTCTTCCGAGTCGAGGTTCAGAAGGATTTCCCCATTCACCGTACCCGGTTTCAATCCGAATGCACCGAACATTCCGGTTTCTTCGTCTTTGGTGATGAGGGCTTCCAACGGGCCGTGCTTCAGGTCTTTGGCTTCCAGTACGGCCATGATGGCAGCTACGCCAAGTCCGTTGTCAGCACCCAGGGTAGTGCCTTTCGCTTTTACCCAGTCGCCATCTATATATGTTTCAATCGGGTCTTTTTCAAAATCGTGCACAGTATCGTTGTTCTTTTGAGGAACCATATCCATATGCGCCTGAAGAATTACACCTTTCCGGTTTTCCATGCCCGGAGTCGCGGGTTTACGGATAATCACGTTGCCTGCTTCGTCAACAAACGATTCCAGCCCCAGGCCTTTTCCGAAATTAATCAGGAAGTCAGTCACTTTTTCCATATGTCCTGACGGACGGGGAATTTGAGTCAACGAATAAAAATGCTTCCACACGTTCTGTGGAGCTAAAGAAAGAATTGTACTCATAACAAATATTTTAAAACTGTTTTAAATCTAATAATTAAACAGTGGCAAGTTATGGAAAAGTTTTCAGATGACAAAGGACGTTAGCAAAAACATTCATTCCAAAGCCAACATTCGCATATCATCCAAGTAGATTCTTTAAGAAAATATCATTCCCGATGCCTATTGGTAAATGGTAAAGCTGCAAAGCCATAGATACCCAGCAAAACGACCAGAAGGGTTTGGATACCGTGTACAATCAAGGCAAAGACTCCGGCATCCACTTCATTAACCCCATAAAACATCATCATGGAAATGATGGCGAAGTGCCACGGCCCCGCCCCGTTGGGAGTAGGTACAATTACGGCGAATGTACCGACTACAAACATGACCAATGCCGCCATCATGTCCAGGTGGGCGGTGAAAGCGAAGCAATAGAATGTAAAATAGAAATGGAAAAAGTAGCATGCCCAAATGGCCAATGTATAAAAAATAAAGAGGGGGATATTGCGCACGCCCTTCAACGACATGATGCCTTCCCAAATATTAAGTACAAAACCTTTCACTTTTTCGTAGAAAAACAATGTCTTTCTTAAATAATAAAGGAGTACTCCCACTCCGATAAAACAAAACAGGACAATGTAAAACCAAACAGACGTCAGAAGATGCAGAAGGGAAGGTATCTTCGTTCCGGTCTGCTGAAGGAAAGTGACAAATACCGGCATTTGCAGCAATACGGTAACGCCTGTTATCAGAAGGATGGTCAATGTATCGACCAGCCGTTCGGTCACGACCGTCCCCAGTGATTTGGCAAATGACACATTGTCATATTTGGCTAATATGCCACAGCGGCTCACTTCGCCGATTCTAGGGATAACCAGACTGGCCGCATAAGAGACAAAGATAGCGTTCACACAATCGCTTCTTTTCGGAAAAGCGTCCAGCGGCTCCAGCGTCTGCCGCCATCGCCAGCCACGAAACACTTGGGCAAGGACTCCGAACAATAGTGAGAAAAGCATCCACCACCAGTTTGTGCCGTGCATCAATACATCGCCCACCTTTGCAAAATCAAAGTCGCGATATACCCAAAACAAGATAAAGCCGCCCAAAACAATCGGTAACACTAGCTTCAGCGTCTTTTTTAATAGTTTCTCCATTCTTTATTCTTCGATTAGCTACGCCGGCACATCATTTATTTTTTTAAATAGTGGCACGTTCTTCATTTAAAAGAATTACCTTTGTCGGCTGCAAAAGTAATTATTTAGTTGGTAAATGAAATTAGTAAAGCCTAAAAAGTTTCTCGGACAGCACTTTCTGAAAGATTTGAAAGTTGCACAGGATATTGCCGATACCGTCGACACCTTCCCCGAATTGCCTATTCTCGAAGTGGGGCCGGGCATGGGAGTATTGACCCAGTTTCTGGTAAAAAAAGACCGGTTGGTGAAAGTCGTGGAAGTTGACTATGAATCGGTTGCCTATCTCCGCGAAGCCTATCCGTCACTGGAAGACCATATCATTGAGGACGACTTTCTGAAGATGAACCTCAACCGATTGTTCGACGGCAAACCTTTCGTCCTGACCGGTAATTACCCGTATAATATCTCCAGTCAGATTTTTTTCAAGATGCTGGACAATAAGGATATTATACCCTGCTGCACAGGTATGATTCAGAAGGAAGTGGCCGAACGTATCGCCGCCGGCCCCGGCAGCAAGACGTATGGCATCCTCAGCGTACTGATACAGGCATGGTACAAAGTGGAATATCTGTTCACGGTGAGCGAGCATGTATTCAATCCGCCCCCAAAAGTGAAAAGTGCCGTTATCCGAATGACGCGCAACGACACGAAAGAGTTGGGATGCGACCCGAAACTGTTCAAGCAAGTGGTGAAAACAACTTTCAACCAACGCCGCAAGACATTGCGCAACTCCATCAAACCGATTTTAGGAAAAGACTGTCCGCTGACAGAAGACATATTATTCAATAAACGCCCGGAGCAACTATCGGTAGAAGAATTTATCGACTTGACCAATAAAGTGGAACAAGCATTAAAACTTTTATGATCGACAACAATGAACGAGGAATACATTGACAACGTAAAGCATCTTATCGAACAGAAAGAGGAAGATAAGGTAAAAGAACTTCTCATCGACCTTCATCCGGCCGACATCGCTGAATTATGCAACGACCTGAACCCGGAAGAAGCCAAGGCAGTCTACCGGCTGCTCGATAACGAGGTAGCCGCCGACGTACTGGTCGAGATGGACGAGGACGCCCGTAAGGAACTTCTCGAAATGCTTCCTTCGGAGACTATCGCCAAGCGTTTCGTCGACTACATGGATACGGATGATGCCGTAGACCTGATGCGTGAACTTGACGAGGACAAACAGGAAGAGGTTCTTTCACACATTGAAGATATCGAACAGGCGGGAGATATCGTTGACTTATTGAAGTATGACGAGAATACCGCCGGTGGTTTGATGGGTACTGAAATGGTGCTTGTCAATGAGAACTGGAGTATGCCCGAATGTCTGAAAGAGATGCGCCAACAGGCGGAAGAACTGGACGAAATCTATTATGTGTATGTCATCGACGATGACGAACGTCTGCGGGGTATTTTTCCATTGAAGAAGATGATTACTTCTCCGTCTGTATCGAAAGTGAAACATGTGATGCAAAAAGACCCGACTTCCGTACATGTGGATACGCCTATCGACGAAGTGGTGCAGGCGATTGAGAAATATGACTTGGTGGCGATTCCCGTTGTCGACAGTATCGGCAGGCTTGTCGGGCAAATCACCGTCGACGACGTCATGGACGAAGTCCGTGAACAGTCGGAACGTGACTACCAGTTGGCTTCCGGTCTTTCACAGGACGTAGAAACCGATGATAACGTGCTCAAACAGACAACGGCACGTCTTCCGTGGCTGCTTATCGGTATGATTGGCGGAATCGGGAACTCCATGATATTAGGCAATTTCGACTCTACTTTCGCGGCTCATCCCGAGATGGCATTATATATCCCGCTCATCGGCGGTACGGGTGGAAATGTCGGAACACAATCTTCGGCCATCATCGTGCAGGGATTGGCCAACAGTTCGCTGGACGCCAAAGACACTTTCAAGCAAATCACGAAAGAAGCAGTGGTGGCTTTAATCAATGCCACTATTATTTCGCTGTTGGTATATACTTACAACTTTATCCGGTTCGGCGCGACGGCTACGGTCACTTATTCCGTATCCATCAGCTTGTTTGCCGTGGTGATGTTCGCTTCCATTTTCGGAACACTGGTACCGATGACGCTTGAGAAACTAAAAATCGACCCTGCCATCGCGACAGGCCCCTTTATAGCCATTACAAATGACATCATCGGTATGATGTTGTACATGGGAATTACGGTTTTATTGTCATAAAAACAAGATAAACAAAAAAAAATAAGCGAAATAGTATGAAGTAATCGTTTTATTTCATTAATTTGTGACCCAAAACTAATATACAATGATGGACGCTCATGACACTAATCAACCCTTGAACCAAGGGGAATTAGAAGAAGAAAAGAAAACAGCCGAGGTTTCTGAACCTATTACAGAGACTCCGACTGAAGAAGTTACTGCCGAAGTTCAACCTGAAGCAGCTCCTAAACCTGCCACGAAGGAAGATGTACTAAACCTGTTGAAAGAGCTTGCGCAAGATGCCGAGAATGCGAACAAGCAGGAAATTGACAATCTGAAACAATCATTCTACAAGTTACATAATGCCGAACTGGAAGCTGCCAAAAAGGAGTTTACAGACAACGGTGGCGCGGTTGAGGACTTTGCCCCGCAAGAAGACCCGACAGAAGAAGAGTTCAAGCGTCTGATGGGAGTCATCAAAGACAGGCGAAGCAAACTGGTTGCCGAGCAGGAACGACAGAAGGAAGAGAATCTGCAAGTTAAACTTTCCATTATCGAAGAGCTGAAGGAGTTGGTGGAATCCGGAGACGATGCCAACAAGTCTTATACAGAATTCAAGAAGCTGCAACAGCAATGGAATGAGACGAAATTGGTTCCGCAAGGCAAAGTGAATGAACTTTGGAAGAATTACCAATTATATGTAGAGAAGTTCTACGATTTGTTGAAACTGAATAACGAATTCCGCGAATATGACTTCAAGAAGAACCTGGAAACAAAGACGCATCTCTGCGAAGCTGCCGAAAAACTGGCTGACGAGGAAGATGTGGTTTCCGCTTTCCACCAACTTCAGAAATTGCATCAGGAATTCCGTGATACGGGCCCGGTAACGAAAGAGTTGCGCGATGAAATCTGGAACCGCTTCAAGGCTGCGTCTACGGTTGTCAACCGCCGTCACCAACAGCACTTCGAAGCCCTGAAGGAAGTGGAACAGCATAACTTGGATCAGAAGACCGTTATCTGCGAAATCGTAGAAGCGATAGAGTATGCCGAACTGAAAACATTCTCTGCATGGGAGAACAAGACGCAGGAAGTGATTGCTTTGCAGAACAAATGGAAGACCATCGGTTTTGCCCCGCAAAAGATGAATGTGAAGATTTTCGAACGTTTCCGCCATGCCTGCGATGATTTCTTCAAGAAAAAAGGAGAATTCTTCAAGAGCCTGAAAGAGGGAATGAACGAGAACCTGGAGAAGAAGAAAGCGCTCTGCGAACAAGCGGAAGCTCTGAAAGACAGCACTGATTGGAAAGCGACTGCCGACGCGTTGACCAAGCTCCAAAGAGAATGGAAAACGATTGGCCCGGTATCCAAGAAACACTCGGACGCTGTCTGGAAACGTTTCATCTCTGCATGCGATTACTTCTTTGAACAGAAGAACAAGGCCACTTCTTCCCAACGTTCTGTTGAAATAGAGAATATGGAGAAAAAGAAGGCATTGATTGAAAAGTTATCTGCCATCGACGAAAACATGGATACGGAAGAAGCCAACACGCTCGTCCGTGACTTAATGAAAGAGTGGAATTCTATCGGCCATGTACCTTTCAAAGAAAAAGACAGACTGTACAAACAGTATCATACGATCATCGACCAACTGTTTGACCGCTTTAATATCAACGCTTCCAACAAGAAGCTGAGCAACTTCCGTTCGAATATCAGCAACATACAAGGTAGCGGTTCACAATCCCTGTACAGAGAGCGTGAAAAGTTGATGCGCGCCTATGAGAACATGAAGAATGAGCTTCAGACGTATGAAAACAATCTGGGCTTCCTTACTTCCACTTCCAAGAAAGGTAGCAGCCTGCTGACTGAGTTGAACCGCAAGGTGGACAAGTTGAAAGCTGACCTGGAATTGGTATTGCAGAAAATCAAGGTGATTGATGAATCTATAAAGGCGGAAGAATAATCTTTCGGTTGATTCTGAAACTTATTTGATTCAAAGATATAAAAACAGGTCTTATCACTTTCATTGGTGATAAGACCTGTTTTTCTGTTATTTACAGCATGATTCAATCTTTCTTGAATATAACTTTCTAAAAACGGAAAACCCTGCAAGAATTGACTCCTTACAGGGTTATATTTCCTTTATTGACATTTTTTCCAGTTGGGCTACCTGGATTCGAACCAGGAATGACAGGACCAGAATCTGTAGTGTTACCATTACACCATAGCCCAATAATTTCCGTTTGCGGGTGCAAAGATACAAATATTTTGGGAATTCAAAACAATTCTGATATTTTTTTTGCAAAAATGTCCAAATAAGCTTTCCAAACAAAAGTATCTCCACTAAAAAACACAAAAATTGAGGGATAACTTTCTTGTATCCAATAAATCAGCGTATATTTGTCAAAAATATCACGTTTATAATCAGAAACAAAGGACAGTCTTTTTTTGTTATAAACTAAAAGAACATGAATTATTAATTTCAATTGCAAGAATGAACGATACTAAAGTATTAATTGAAAAAATAAAAGAAGGAATCCAAGAGAAAAAAGGTAAAAACATAATTATTGCCGATTTAACCAGTATAGAAGATACCATCTGTAAATATTTCGTTATCTGTCAGGGAAACTCTCCCAGCCAAGTGAGTGCCATCGTAGATTCAATCAGAGAATTTACACGCAAAGGCGCTGATACCAAGCCTTTTGCGATTGACGGACTTCGGAATGCCGAATGGGTTGCCATGGACTATTCTGATGTATTGGTACATGTCTTTTTGCCGGAAGTCAGAGGTTTCTACAATCTCGAACATCTTTGGGCGGATGCCAAACTTACTCAAATCCCCGATTTAGACTAATTTACGATTATGGACAATAATAATAGCAATAATAACAATGGCAATAAACCTAACAATAAGGTTAATTTGCCGAAGTTCAATCTGAACTGGATGTATATGATTATTGCCCTGATGCTTCTCGGCCTCTGGTGGGGCAGTGATTCAAAGGGTGCTGGAAGCAAAGCTGTTACTTACAGCGAGTTACAGGATTACGTTAAAAATGGATATATCAGCAAGGTGTTGGGCTATGAAGATAAGTCTATCGAAGCGTATCTGAAACCGACTGCCGTAGGTGCGGTGTTCGGTGCAGACTCTACAAAGGTAGGGCGCAACCCTATCATTACGAGTAGGGCGCCGTCTACCGATAAGCTGGAGGAATTCTTGCAGGCTGAAAAAGAAGCCGGGCACTTTGACGGTACATCGGATTATCCGCCCAAGTCGGATATATTCCCTGCTATCCTGATTCAGATACTTCCTCTTGTATTGCTGGTTGCCCTATGGATATTCTTCATGCGCCGCATGAGCGGTGGTGGCAGCGGTGGCCCCGGCGGTGTGTTCAACGTAGGAAAATCAAAAGCACAACTTTTTGAAAAAGGTGGTTCTATCAAAATCACATTCAAGGATGTGGCAGGTTTGGCAGAAGCCAAGCAGGAAGTGGAAGAAATTGTGGAGTTCCTGAAAGAACCGCAGAAATATACAGACCTGGGTGGTAAAATCCCTAAGGGTGCATTGTTGGTAGGCCCTCCGGGAACCGGTAAGACGTTGCTTGCAAAGGCTGTTGCCGGTGAAGCGAATGTGCCTTTCTTCTCTTTGGCGGGTTCTGACTTCGTGGAAATGTTCGTGGGTGTAGGTGCATCCCGTGTCCGCGACTTGTTCAAGCAGGCAAAGGAAAAGGCTCCCTGTATCGTCTTTATTGATGAGATTGATGCTGTGGGACGTGCACGTGGCAAGAACCCTGCAATGGGTGGAAATGATGAACGCGAGAACACATTGAACCAGTTGTTGACAGAGATGGATGGCTTCGGTTCCAACAGTGGTGTTATCATTCTGGCTGCTACCAACCGTGTAGACGTGTTGGACAAGGCGTTGCTTCGTGCCGGACGTTTCGACCGTCAGATACATGTAGACCTGCCCGACCTGAACGAACGTAAGGAAGTATTCGGCGTACATTTGCGCCCGATTAAGATAGATGATACAGTGGACGTAGATTTGCTGGCACGCCAGACTCCGGGATTCTCCGGTGCGGATATTGCCAATGTCTGCAATGAAGCGGCATTGATTGCAGCCCGCCACGGCAAGAAGTTCGTAGGCAAACAGGATTTCTTGGATGCTGTCGACCGTATCATCGGTGGTCTGGAAAAGAAAACCAAAATTACAACGGAAGCCGAAAGACGTTCTATTGCCCTGCATGAAGCGGGTCACGCTTCTATCTCCTGGTTGTTGGAATATGCCAACCCGCTGATTAAGGTAACAATTGTTCCTCGCGGACGTGCGTTGGGTGCTGCCTGGTATCTGCCGGAAGAGCGTCAGATTACGACTAAGGAACAGATGCTTGACGAAATGTGTGCAACCCTTGGCGGACGCGCGGCTGAAGATTTATTCATGGGTCGTATCTCAACAGGGGCCATGAACGACTTGGAGAGAGTGACAAAACAGGCATATGGCATGATTGCTTATCTAGGTATGAGCGACAAGTTGCCGAACCTGTGTTATTATAATAATGAAGAATATTCTTTCAACCGTCCATATAGCGAAAAGACCGCCGAACTCATTGACGAAGAAGTCAAGAAAATGGTGAACGAGCAGTATGAACGTGCCAAGCAAATTCTGTCCGAACATAAAGAAGGACACAACAAACTGACACAGTTACTGATTGACAAAGAAGTTATCTTTGCGGAAGACGTTGAACGTATCTTCGGAAAACGTCCATGGGCGTCCCGTTCGGAAGAAATCATGGCTGCGAAAGAAAGCCAGGATGCTGCGAAAGCTGAAAGGGAACTAGCTGAAAAGCTGAAAGGAGAAGAAAAAGAAATCAAAGAAGAGGAAGCTGAAAATACCGCAGAGGAAAAAGCTGCCGCTACGGGAACGAAAGTAACCGCGCAAGGAACGAAAGTGACTGTAGAGAGAAATACGTCTATGGGAGCAGAAACGAATGAGGAAAAATAAGCTGTCCAAATCCAACTAATTAAACACGCTGATTTTGATTAACAATTTTATAAAACGAGCTATTACGGGTGTACTCTTCGTTGCCATCCTGGTGGGGTGCATCCTTTACAACCCATTAAGTTTTGGCATTCTGTTCACTATCATCAGTGCGCTGACTATATATGAGTTTGGCCAGTTGGTTAATATGCGGGCTGAAGGAGTCAATATTAACAAGATGATTACGATGTTGGGCGGAGCCTATTTATTCCTTGCAATAATGGGATTCTGCACAAATGAAGGACAGGAAGGTTCGAAGATTTTCATTCCGTATGTACTTCTACTCCTCTATATGATGATTAGTGAATTGTATCTGAAGAAAGAGAATCCGATACTCAACTGGGCTTATTCCATGTTCAGCCAATTGTATATCGGTCTGCCTTTTGCCATGTTGAATATATTGGCATTCAATTATGACCCGACATACAGCAGTGTTTCTTACAATCCGATTTTACCGTTATCCATCTTCATTTTCCTTTGGTTGAATGACACAGGTGCATATTGCATCGGCTCACTTATCGGCAAACACAGACTGTTTGAACGTATTTCACCAAAGAAATCCTGGGAAGGCTCTATCGGCGGCGGAGTGGTAGCTATCGGAGTTTCTTTTGTACTGGCTCACTATTTCCCGTTCATGTCCATGTGGGAATGGGCAGGACTGGCATTGGTGGTTGTCGTATTCGGTACATGGGGTGACCTGACGGAATCATTGCTCAAACGCCAGTTGCACGTTAAGGATTCGGGAACAATTCTTCCGGGACATGGCGGAATGCTCGATCGGTTTGACAGTGCTTTGATGGCTATTCCAGCGGCAGTTGCTTATATATACGCATTGACGTGGTTTTAATCCGGACTTCTTTTAGAAGAATAAAATTGCAATAAAATAATAAAGGTCGGGACTTCTTTGGAAAATGTCCCGACCTTTTTAACACACAGCAAATCATAGTTAGAGGTTATCGGATTGAAGAAGTAGAATGTACATCCTTCGCTTTTTCCGGTACACCTACCGGATGATCCAAGTCAAGCACAATCACTCTGCCTTCTCCATTATCTTTTGAGTTTATTGTAACCTTAAAACCTTTTGGTGCCACCCAGGAATCTTTTGGTGTCGGATAGAATTTCTCCAAATTATAGGAAACTCGTCCCCATCCCCAATAACCGGTCTTGTCATCATACGTATTATAACGCAGTTCCAAGTGTACATAACCGTCTTCCGCCACTTTTAGAGGCGTCGGTTCTTCCGCACCAATCAGGTTTTGTACAAGACTGATACGATGTTTCTCAGAACGGGGAATATCCTGGCGGAAGATAACATTCAGAAACTTTCCACCCAACCACATATCGCCTTGATAAATCAAGATAGGGTCATTCCCGAATTCTTCGGACTCTTCTTCAGTTTTCATCTCTTCCACTTCTTTAGTCAACACATCCTGAATCCCTTCCATCTTCACCTGGACTCCACCTTCCACATCATACAGAGGATTGAAGAAGGCAACTACACGTTCACCATCTACCGGCTTGTACCAGGGAATAGAAGTACTGACCGGATCAATCGTTCCCCAACGGTCACCTTCCAAATAATAACCGCCACCACCGGTTGCATGAACTGTCGCCCAGTCCCAACTGAAATCTCCTATCGAATAACCGTCATCATCACATGACTGTAACATCGGCACTAATGCCAGCAATAAAATACCTAAAAGCCACTTAATTTTTCTCATATTGTTTTTCCTTTCTTTTTTAACCTTCTATACTATAAATAAAAAAGCCGTGCAAATATTGCATCGGCTTTACGTTTATTCAGAAAAAGAAAGTTATTTTTTCAACAGGGCTAGCATTTCACGCGCTGCATGACGGGGAGCACCGGCAGGGCCTAACCGTTCTGCCATATACTCATATTCTTTAAGCATCTGTTTTCTATACTTTTCATTTTCAAGTATATTCTTCAATTCCTGCTGCATATTCTTTATGGTCATCGTGTCCGCCACCAACTCTTTCACCACTTCACGGTCGGCAATCAGATTGACCAATGAAATAAATCTCACCGTCAGAATATGACGCCGCAAGAATGAAATGACTTTCCCGATAGGAGTATGATAACAAACGACCTGGGGAACGCGGAACAAAGCCGTCTCAAGAGTAGCTGTACCCGAAGTGACCAAAGCCGCGTCCGCATGCTGCAAAAGCCGATATGTCTGATCGAAGATTATTTTCACTTTCGCATCGCCCATGTATTGCTTGTAGTATTCGGGAGCAATGGCAGGAGCTCCTGCCAAAACAAGTTGATAATCAGAAAAAGCGGATGCCGCCTTCAACATATCCGGCAGATTATCCTTAATCTCCTGTTTCCGGCTTCCCGCCAAAAGGGCAATTATCGGCTTATTCTCCAATTGGTTCTCCGCTATAAATGCTTCAAAGTCTTTCGGATGTGCTTCCTGATACGCAGTAACTTCATCTACCGTAGGATTGCCTACATAATGAATGGGGTACTGGTGTTTTCCTTCGAAAAATTCCACTTCGAAAGGAAGGATAGAGAAAAGCTCGTCCACATCACGCTTTATATTCTTGATACGGTACTCTTTCCATGCCCATATCTTCGGAGAAATATAATAGTAAACCGGAATCTGCGTCCTGGCATGCACGAATTTGGCAATATCGAGGTTGAACCCCGGATAGTCCACCAAGATTACTACATCAGGATTCCAGGAAACGATATCTTCCTTGCAACGTTTCATGTTCGCAAAAATGGTGCGCAGATGAAGCAATACGGGAATAAAACCCATATAAGCCAATTCCTTATAATGCTTTACCATTGTTCCGCCGACAGCAGCCATCAGGTCGCCCCCGAAAAAACGGAAATCAGCCTGCGGGTCTTCCGCTTTCAGGGCAGACATCAGATGAGATGCGTGCAAGTCGCCGGATGCTTCGCCGACAATCAGATAATACTTCATATTTAATAGATTACAGATAATGAAGAATAAAGAATGAGGAAAAGAATGTCATTCATTCTCCATTATCACTTGTCCGTTATCCATTTGTTCAATTCGTCGATAAAGTCATATGCCGTCACATCAACGGTAGTCGGAGTGATAGCCACATAGCCATTTGCCAGTGCCCAGTGGTCGTTCTTCTCGTTTTCGGGTTCATGGTCGGTAAATTCACCCGCCAGCCAGAAATAATTCGGGTCGGTCAGACGGGGACAAGCAGTCCATTCGTTGCTCCAATGCCCTTTTGCTTGTTCACAGACCTTTATTCCTTTTATATCAGTTGTATCCGGAAAGTTCACATTAAGACAAGTCAGAGCGGGAAGTCCTTTTTCCAGTACCATCGCGGCAATGGTGCGGATGTAAGGGCCGGCAGCATCAAAATCGGCATCCTGCTCATGGTTGCACAAAGAGAAGCCTATGGAAGGAATCCCATTCAGGCAACCCTCAATCACCACTCCCATTGTACCGGAATAATGCACATTTGAGGCCGAATTATCTCCGTGGTTGATACCACCGACTACCAGATCCGGCATTCGGTCGAGTACTGTATTTCGTGCCAGTTTGATACAGTCGGTCGGTGTACCCGTGCATTTATAGACCGTCAATCCTACTTCTTTCCTGACCAGTTGATAATGAACAGGCTGCGTCACCGTCAGCGCACAACCGCTGCCCGAACGTGGGGAATCAGGTGCCATTACTACAATTTCCCCCAAAGGGCGAAGAAACTTCACCAGTTCATTAATACCTTTAGCCATCACGCCATCGTCATTCGATACGAGTATCAACGGCTTTTCATTTTCCATATATTCAATCCTTTCCTTTTTAATATCCGCACAAAAGTAGCAAAAAGAAGCCGTACTGCCAAGCCCTCTTCTCATCAGATGAAAAGTATCTTCCCACCCCCACTCTTACCCGTTTACAAATCTTAATCTTCTGCAAGCGAGCAAAAAAAGAAATAAATATCCAATATAAATATGTATATTTGCAGGCTCACAAAGAGAAAAGTAGATGAGTAACCTGTCTTGGTTTTGTGGCTGTTTCGTCCGACAGTTATTAACAAAACAGGTGACTTATCAACAGAAATTGCAAAGTTTCTCTTTTTTCGTAGGCGCTCTAAGGATTTATCACTTATTTCGCTGCCAATAAATTTAGAGAATATGGGAAAAATTATTGCTTTGGCCAATCAAAAAGGCGGTGTAGGAAAGACTACGACTACGATTAACCTCGCAGCCTCACTTGCTACACTCGAAAAGAAGGTACTCGTGATAGATGCCGACCCGCAAGCGAATGCCTCTTCCGGACTGGGAGTAGACATCAAGCAGTCGGAATGCACTATCTATGAATGCATTATTGACAGAGCCAACGTACAGGACGCTATCCTCGACACTGAAATTGATTCTTTAAAAGTAATCTCTTCGCACATCAATCTTGTAGGAGCAGAGATTGAAATGCTGAACCTCCCAAACCGCGAAAAGAT
>ERZ791802.648-NODE-648-length-33137-cov-4.252161_pt1 | contig 33137 bp, 28 predicted proteins | sample MGYA00510308_ERZ791802 | MGnify/ENA primary metagenome ERZ791802 (study PRJEB30046, sample SAMN00792028) | human gut metagenome | study: EMG produced TPA metagenomics assembly of the A metagenome-wide association study of gut microbiota in type 2...
TTGAAGCAGATTTTTAAGGTTTTTGCCACTTTCCCGTGAAAACTTGAAGAACCAAGACCGCTTTCCCAGAGAAAAATCCCCCTCAAATGCTTACAATGTTTGGGTTAACACTGCCCGCAAAGTTTGAGGTTTTTAGCATGGCTTCGACAACGATTTACCGAAAAAATTACATCCCGCCTTCCCACTGGGTTGATACTGTCGATTTAGAGTTTGATTTGCACCCGCAACAGACGCATGTATTCAGTGTTTTGCATATTCGTCCCAATGAAGATCGCATTAACGATGATCTTTTGCTCAATGGTCGCGATTTGCAACTTGTGCGCATTGCTATGGATGGCAAGGAACTCGATCGCACCGACTATGCTCTTTTACCTCAGGGTGATATTTTGTTGCGTGGTATTGACCGAGAAGTCAAGCTCGAAATTGAAACGGTCATTAATCCGCAAGCCAACACCTCCTTGATGGGGCTGTACCTCAGTAACGGCAACTTTATGACCCAGTGCGAAGCCGAGGGGTTCCGTCGCATTACATTCTTCCCGGACCGTCCCGATGTGATGGCCCGATTCTCCGTACGAATCAATGCACCGAAATCCGTCTGCCCGGTCCTGTTGTCCAACGGTAATTTAGTCGAAGAAGGGGATTTGGATGGCAATTGGCATTTCACCCATTGGGTCGATCCGTTCCCCAAACCGAGTTACCTCTTTGCATTGGTTGCCGGTAATTTGAAGTGTCGTGAAGAAAAGTTCCAATTGAAAAATGGCAAAAAGGCGCTATTGCAAATTTGGATCGAGCCGCGCAACGCCGACAAGACCGAATTTGCCATGGAAAGCCTCAAAAAAGCGATCAGTTGGGATGAACAACGGTTTGGGCTGGAGCTTGACCTTGAGCGCTTCATGATCGTTGCGACTGACGACTTCACAATGGGCGCCATGGAAAATAAGGGATTGAACATTTTCAATTCTCGTTGTGTGCTTGCTACGCCGCAAGTGGCAACCGACCGGGACTTCGCTCGTATTGAAAGCGTCATTGCACACGAATATTTCCACAACTGGACCGGGAATCGCGTCACCTGCCGCGACTGGTTCCAATTAACACTCAAAGAAGGTTTGACGGTTTTCCGCGAACAAGAGTTCGCAGCCGATATGTTGGGCGACGCTACTGCAAAAGCCGTCAAGCGAATCGAAGACGTCCGTCTGTTGCGTGAGCGCCAATTCCCGGAAGATGCTGGCCCCATGGCTCACCCCATTCGTCCCGAGTCTTACGAAGAAATTAACAATTTCTACACTATGACCGTGTATGAAAAAGGTGCTGAAGTCATTCGAATGCTTCAAACCCTCTTAGGCAAAGCAGGCTTTAAACGCGGGCTTGATCAATACATCAAGGAGCATGACGGCAGAGCCGCTACGTGCGAAGATTTCTTAAATGCCATGGCCGATGCCAATATGCGAAATCTCTCGCAATTTAAACGCTGGTACTCGCAAGCGGGCACTCCTCACGTTCGTGTCAGTGGTGAGTATGATGACAAAAACAATACGTACACGCTGACCCTTGCACAGTCGTGTCCTGCCACCCCCAACCAAGAGAAAAAAGAACCTTTCTTTATTCCCTTTGAAGTGGCGCTCTTCAATAGCAAAGGCCATCCCATTGCGTTGCAACTGCAAGGGGAAACGACCGCCAAAGGCTCCTCTCGAGTTCTTGAACTCACGGAGTCAGAACAGTCTTGGACCTTTACGGGAGTGCGTGAAAAACCGATTCCGTCTTTAAATCGTAATTTCTCTGCACCGGTTATCGTTGATTACGACTACCGGGCCGAAGAACTCGTCTTCTTAACGCAAACCGACACGGATCCTTTCAACCGTGCACAAGCGATGGAAGCCTTGTCACTGTTGTGCATCAACGAAATGATTGCCGACTATGAACGCGGTACTCGCATGGTGATTAATCCTCACTATCGCAATGCATTTGAATCGATGCTCACCGATCGTACGTTGTCACCGGCTTTTAAAGTGGCCGCGATGACATTGCCGAGCGAGGTACGTGTTGCAGAAACTCAACCGATGATTCATCCGGCAGCCATCCGCGCTGCGATTCGCTCTTTGCGTGAACAACTCGGTCGTCAATTCTCACATGCCATCATGCGAGTTTTCGATGACAACGCACCCAATCCGACTTACTCTCCCAATGCGGTCGATGCCGGCAAGCGCGCTCTGAGAGCGTTCTGCTTTGAATTGCTTCTTGCCGGTGGGAATGCAAAGTCACTGCTTCGCGCCCGTCAATTGTTTGAAACGAGTAAGAACCTTACCGAACGACTCGATGCACTGCGCATTATCGTCAACAGCGCTTCCCCCACAAAATTTGACCTCTTGGAAGCAGCTGAAGAAGAGTGGCGCGATGAGCCGTTGCTGATTAATAAGTGGTTTACGCTTCAAGCCACGGCCACGATCCCGATGGACGACTGCCCCATTATTGACGTAGTACAAAACTTGGTGGAACGTTATCCGGGCTATAACCCGAATAATCCCAACAACGTTTATTCCTTGGTGCTTGCCTTCTGCCAAAATAATTTGGCTGAATTCCACAACCCCAATGGAACAGGGTATCGATTCTGGGCGGCACAAGTACTTAAACTTGATAAAATCAACCCTCAAGTTTCCAGCCGACTCGCCCGTTGCCTGGATTCTTGGAGACGGTTTACTCCGGAGTGCTCGCTTGAAATGTTCAAGCAACTCTCTTATGTAAACTCTCAACCGAATTTGTCGTCCGATTTGCGAGAAGTGATTCGCAAATCTTTGAATAATGCAAACCAGTAACATAAGGAACTGCTAATGGCAAAGACCTTAGATATCTATCTTCGCGAAGTACAACAAGACCATGGTGTAGACCCTGCTCTTGCGAGCCTGATTTCACACATTGCGGATACCTGTAAAGAAATTAGCTTCATGGTTAGCCGCGGTGCTTTAGCCGGCGTCTTGGGCACGGCCGGTAGCGAAAATGTGCAAGGCGAAACTCAAAAGAAACTTGACATTATCGCCAATGACATTATGAGCCGCGCTTGTGTTGAAAGTGGCCTCGTGAGCGCTGTTGCTAGTGAAGAAATGGATCATGCCCTACAGGTACCGGCAGAGTTGCCCGTTGGTCCCTACCTTGTCCTCTTTGATCCGTTGGACGGATCAAGCAATATCGACATCAATGTCTCCATCGGCACGATTTTCTCGATTCTTTCCGCCGGCGGTGCTCACCGCGACGTTAAGGATGAAGAATTTTTGCAATGCGGTCGCCGTCAATTGGCCGCCGGTTACGTCATCTACGGCCCTCAAACTCAATTGGTTTTCACGCTTGGCCACGGAACGACACTATTTACGCTTGATTGTGGCTCTGGCAACTTCTACCAAACGGCAGAACGCTTGACGATTGATCCGTCTGCTAAAGAATTCGCTATCAATTGCTCGAATATGCGCCACTGGGAAGCTCCGGTGAAAACTTATGTGGCTGAGTTGATTCAAGGTAAGGACGGTGCACGTGGCAAAGATTTCAACATGCGTTGGGTTGCTGCAATGGTTGCTGAAGTTCATCGTATTTTGCATCGCGGCGGCATTTTCATGTATCCGCGAGACAATCGAGACCCCAGCAAACCCGGCAAACTTCGGTTGATGTACGAAGCCAACCCCATGAGCTGGCTTGTTGAGCAAGCCGGTGGCAAGGCTACAAATGGTCACGACAATATCCTCGATATTCAACCCGAAGCCCTTCACCAACGAGTCGCGGTGTTTTTAGGTGCTAGCGAAGAAGTGGGATTGGTGACGTTTTACCACCGCTAAGATGTAACATGGTCGAGGATTGGCTTAACGTTCTGGCTGATTGGATCCTAATACCGTTTATTATCATTTACGGTTTTATTAGCTGGTCACGGGATAATCCCGATAAAAAGATCTTCATGGATCCTGAGGATAATAAAAAGGATGCCCCGAAGACTGAGACAACGCCTGAGCAAAACCAGGACAATGACTCGACTAAGAAATACTAAAATCCTCGAAAAGGTGCCCGTTACAACGGGCACTTTTTTACATCATTGAAAAAAACTATCGGCGTTTATGAAAACATTGATTGTGTTTTCTAAATTGCATTCTTATACTCTTTTTGAAGTCGGCCCACCCCACTTTATTTTGGTCCGACTATAGGAGAGATTGATGCCTAAACATGAATCCCTGGATGTTCGTGTTGCCGTTGAATCCGACAATCCGGCACTTGTGCGCAATGAATCGCTTTGCGTCAATTGCTCTATGTGTCGTCAGGTTTGCGAAGACTATATCGGCGTTCACGGGCATTACAGCTTAGAGAAAACAGGTGATAAGGCAATTTGTGTGCACTGTGGTCAGTGCATCAACATTTGCCCCACTGGAAGCTTATTTGGGCGACCTGAATATGAAGATGTCGCCAAAGCTATCGACGATCCCAATACCATTGTCGTCTTTTCCACCTCGCCCGCGGTTCGCGTGGCTTTGGGTGAAGCTTTCGGCATGCCTGCCGGAGGCTTTGAACAAGGAAAAATGGTCGGACTGTTGCGTGCTCTAGGGGCAGACTATGTGTTGGATACGAACTTTGCGGCCGACCTGACCATTATGGAAGAGGCTAGCGAACTCGTTGAGCGCCTGACCAAGAACACCGGACCGATCCCCCAATTCACCAGTTGCTGTCCCGCTTGGGTGAAGTATGCCGAGACTTTTCATCCGCAATGGTTGGCCAACATCTCTACGGCTAAAAGCCCAATCGGTATGCAAGGTGCTGCCGTTAAAACGTATTTTGCGCAGCAAAACCAATTAGACGCAAGCCGCATTGTTCACGTCGCAGTTACCCCCTGCACTGCAAAGAAATTTGAAATTCGCCGGGAAGAAATGTGTGCCAGCGGCATGCGCGACACGGACTTTGTGATCACAACGAATGAATTGGCTCTCTGGGCTCAAGAAAAAGGCCTTGACTTTGCCAGTATCGCAGAAAGTGAATTCGATCCTATTATGGGTAAAGGTTCCGGTGCAGGCGTTATTTTTGGCAACACCGGTGGCGTTATGGAGGCCGCGCTTCGCACGGCTCACCTCCTAATTACCGGTGAGCATGCACCTGCAGACTTCTATGAGTTAACACCAGTACGCGGCCTTCGTGATGTGAAAGAAGCCTCCGTGTCCATCGGAAACTTAACGCTTAGTGTTGCCGTCATTTATGGCACGGCCAATGCGAGCAAAGTCATCAAAGAACTGGAAGCTGGTACGAAGCAATATCACTTCATTGAAGTCATGACGTGTCCTGGCGGATGCATCTCTGGCGGTGGTCAACCTAAACTCAATTGGGGTCAGGAAGACCAAACTCGTCAAAGTCGTATCGATGCGCTTTATGAGCGTGACCGCACGATGCCCGCCTGCGAGCGCACAAGTGCCGATAACGAAGAAATCAAAGCTATTTACAAAAACTTTTTGGGCCAACCGCTTTCTGAGAAGGCCGAAGCCCTGTTACACACCCGCTACACGGACCGTAGCGGAGACTTAGGAGAAAAACCCATGAAATATATTTGTAAAGTTTGCGGCTATGTCCACGAATGTGATGGTGAATTGCCTGCCGACTACATTTGCCCCATCTGCAAGAAAGGCGCTGAAGTCTTTGAATGCGTGAAGGAGTCCGAAGGCGCTTGCTGCAAGCTTGCCGGCACGAAGACCGAGAAAAACCTCATGACGGCCTTTGCTGGTGAATCCCAAGCTCGCAACAAATATACGTATTTTGCCGAAGTCGCCAAACGTGAAGGCTATGAACAAATCGCCGCAATCTTCTTGCAAACGGCTCGCAATGAGCAAGAACATGCTCGTTTGTGGTGCGATGCATTAGGTTGGATTGGTGATACCGCCGCCAACCTCGGTGCTGCTGCTGAAGGCGAAAATTACGAATGGACCGACATGTATGACGGTTTCGCTAAGGATGCCGACAGCGAAGGCTTCCCGGAATTGGCTGCTAAGTTCCGCGCAGTAGCCGCTATCGAAAAGGCTCACGAAGAACGCTATCGTAAGTTGCTCAACAACGTTGAAATGAAGAAGGTGTTCGAAAAGGCCGGTCAAACCATGTGGGAATGCCGCATCTGCGGTCACCTCGTAATGGGCGTGAAGGCTCCTGAAGCTTGCCCGGTTTGCGGTTATGCTCAAAGCTACTTTGAAGTTCGCGCCGAAAACTACTAATCCAATCAAATTCGGGGGCCAAGCCCCCGAATAATTGATTAAACGCTCCGCAACTGACAGTGTCTTTTGCGGAGTTTTGCTTTTTAGGCTTGCTTTTTGAGCAAATCGCGGATTTCCGTCAAAAGCTCAATGTCTTTAGCAACCGCTTCTTCAGCCTTCTTGGAGGCTTCAGCTTTAAGAGCAGCAGCTTCGGCTTCTTCTTGCTTTTGCTTAGCCAAAAGTTTCGCTTCGGCAGCTTCACGAACTTTATTGACGAGGCGAACCAACGTAAAGACAACGAACGCCATTAAAAGGAAATGAAAGACTGCGGTAAAGAAAGCACCATAGCCCAACACTGCAGCCCCAGCCTTCGTTAATGCATCGTAGGACATCGGACCGGTATAGCCTTCAGGCAACGATAAGACAAAGAAAAAGTTGGAGAAATCTTGAGAACCGATCAGAACCCCCAACACCGGGTTGATGATGTCTTTAACCATCGAGTTGACGATTGCAGTGAAAGCGGCACCAACGATCACACCAACAGCCATGTCGATGACGTTGCCACGACTGATAAATGTTTGAAAATCAGATAAAAATTTCTTCATTATGTGTCCTTAGAAAAAAGTTGCTCGATTATATCAATGCTGGTTAGTTGTGAAAAAGCGTCTTTGCGCCCTAAGGGGATTTCTTGTAGAATGAGCTTCTCATTTTGCGGATGTAGCTCAATGGTAGAGCAGAGGCTTCCCAAGCCTACGACGGGGGTTCGATTCCCCTCATCCGCTCCAGTTGACTTCTACAAAACGCATTCATCCCTATTTTTTCCAATGTCTGAAAAGAAAGTTCTTTCCGCCGAAGAGATTGAAATTCTCAAGAAAAAACACATTCGTAGTTTTACCTTACGGCGAGGTCACATCAGCCAAGCTCAAAAGCGAGCTCTTGAAGAGTTATTACCGCGCTATGCCGTTCAATACGAACCCAAATTGTTGGATGCCGAAGCACTTTTCGGTCGCAAAGCCCCGCTTGTATTTGAAATCGGCTGTGGCATGGGAGAGACAACGGCGGCCATTGCGCAAATGCACCCCGAAGTCAATTTCTTGGGTTGCGAAGTATTTTCTGCCGGCGTAGGCGCTCTGGCTAAACGTCTGGATGAAATGTCTCTTACCAATGTACGCATCATTCAACACGATGCCGTAGAAGTGATTAAAGACATGATTGGCGAAAACTCTTTAGACGGGGTTCATATCTACTTCCCAGACCCCTGGAGAAAAGCCCGCCATCACAAACGTCGTTTAGTTGCACAACCCTTTATCCACGAATTGGTCTCTCGCATTCGTCCGGGCGGTTATTTGCACTGCGCCACCGACTGGGAAAATTATGCTGAACAAATGTTTGAAGTGCTTGAGGGCGAAGAACTATTAAAAAACCTTCACGATGGCTTCTCTCCCGTTATGGCCAACCCCTTAACGGAGCGCCCGATGACGAAATTCCATGCACGTGGTGAACGGCTTGGGCACGGTGTCTGGGACCTTGTCTACGAACGAATTTAAGGATGAAAACAGATGGATCTCGTTTATCAGATTAAAGCTTTTATCCTGGGCATCGTTGAAGGCTTAACAGAATTTTTGCCGATTTCGTCAACCGGCCACTTAATTATTGCAAGCGACATCCTTAATTTTGATGGGCCTGAAGTCAATACTTTCAGTATTGCTATCCAAGCTGGTGCGATTTTTGCCGTCTGCTGGTTCTATCGGATGCGTCTGTGGTCCATTGCAAAGAATTTTCTCAAACCCGGCCCCGATCGCCGCTTGACGATCAATCTTATCGTAGCCTTTTTGCCGGCAGCGATTTTGGGGGTAATTTTTGCCGACATGATTGAAGCATTGCTGTTTAACGCGATCAGCGTGGCCGTCGCTTTGATCGTCGGTGGTTTCATCATCTTTTGGATTGAGAAGATTCACGCCAAACGCGACTACGCACCTCGCGTGCCCAAAATGGACGACATGACCGTCAAGGATGCATTTTTAGTCGGTTGCATGCAGTGCATTGCCATGATTCCTGGAACAAGCCGCTCTGGGGCAACAATCATTGGCGGTCTTGTTTTGGGATTATCGAGAAAAGCGGCAACGGAATTTTCGTTCTTTCTTGCTATCCCCACGATTTTTGGTGCAACAGTCTATTCCCTGGCAAAAATCTTCTTACGAGTTTCGACTGAGCACAGCTTTGTTTGGACAACCAATATGACAATCGGCTTTATCGTTGGCTTTGTTGTCTCGTTTGTCAGTGCTTTGGCTGTAGTGAAATGGTTGTTACGTTACGTCTCAAGTAATAATTTCAATGCTTTTGGATGGTACCGAATTATCTTCGGATTCATCATTCTCGGTACTTATTACACTGGACTTGTTGCGTGGTAATTCAGTACTCTAAAAAATTCAATCATGATCGGGATTTTCGGTCGTGATTGGATACATTTTGGAGGCGTATTTTTTTGCTTTTTGCTCACAACTGGGCGACAATTAAAGTATTCCCGATGGGCGCTTGGTTGCTTTAAGATTCCTTGTTCCAATGCTTTAGCAAACCGGTTGCTGCACTTGGGGCCGGCTGTGGGAGGCACGTGTTGCTTCCCCGAAACCCGCCACAGAGGCGACCACTCTTGATTCTTCGGACTCAGGATGCAAGGCACCCGCCATCGGGATTTCTTTTGCCCTCAAAAAATCAAAATTCCTTTTTCAGTTTTGTCCACAGTCAACACAATCGCTTCCTCATTTTTTTAAATTGGCTCTTGCAAAACGAAAAAACAGTTGGCATAATTCTGCTTCTCGCGTTGTGCGAGACACAAAATGGGAAGCCGGTTTAGCTCAGTTGGTAGAGCAGCGCATTCGTAATGCGAAGGTCGGGAGTTCAAGTCTTCTAACCGGCACCATCCTCAAAACTCGTTCGGTTGAACGAGTTTTTTGTTTTCAGACCAGGCCCTCCCCTACCGACGCCTCCTGTCGGTTTATGTTAGGCTTATCAGCTGATTATTTCCGTTTTTTATCATGATTGAAATCAGCCACCTCTCTCACAGTTTCCAAGCGCCTGACGGCAAAACCGTTGCCGCTCTCTCGGATGTAAATCTCCACATTCAAAAGGGAGAAATTTTCGGCATCATCGGTCGATCAGGTGCGGGTAAATCAACACTTGTCCGTACGATTAACTTCTTGACACGCCCTGCTCAAGGCACTGTTAAGGTCAACGGGCAACTGCTCAATGACATGAGCGCAACACAACTACGTCAGATCAGAACCAAAATCGGCATGATATTCCAGCACTTCAATTTGCTGAGTTCCCGTACCGTTTTTGACAACATTGCTCTGCCCTTGGAGCTAAACAACACGCCAACAGATGTGATTGAGAAAAAAGTCAATCATTTAATAGAGTTAGTTGGTTTGACCGAACATCGCGATAAGTATCCGAGTCAACTCTCCGGAGGACAAAAGCAACGCGTCGGGATTGCTCGCGCGCTTGCCAATGATCCAATTGTGCTCCTATCCGATGAAGCGACCAGTGCATTGGATCCTGAAACGACTCGAGCTACGCTTGAACTTTTGCAAGAAATTAATCGCAAACTTGGCGTAACCATTGTCCTGATTACCCATGAAATGGAAGTTGTCAAACAAATCTGCGATCGCGTTGTTGTGATGGACAAAGGGCAAATCGTTGAAGCGGGAACGGTACTTGAAGTTTTCCGCCATCCTAAGCATCTGACTACCCGAGCCATGCTTGCTGACGTTGTTGTCCACGATATGCCGATGCGCTTTTACGACACGGTTCGCTTGCGCATTGACGCATCTCGGGAACGTGGCGCTTATGCACGGCTTTTGCGTTTGACTTTTGTGGGCTCAGAAGTGACCTCCCCAGTGCTCTCGGTGATGACTCGTCGATTTAACGTTGACTTCAATATTCTTCAAGGTCAAGTCGAAGAGCTCAAAGGGACCAGTTTCGGGATGCTCACCATTTTGGCCGAAAGTCCCAATGAGGATAGCTATCACCAAGCATTAGCCTTTTTGACCGAAAACAAGGTTGATTACGAGGAGGTTCAGTTATGAGTCCCGATATCATTGCCTTATTGGGAGAAGGCTTTTTAGAAACTGTCATTATGGTGCTCGGTAGCGGCCTTCTCGGTAGCATCATCGGCATTCCTTTAGGTGTACTTTTGCACATTACGGACCGAGGAGGTTTAATGCCGCGACTGGCAACCAACGCTGTCGTTGGCTTTATTGTCAATGCGGTTCGTTCCACTCCCTTCATTATTTTGCTTGTTGCCATTTATCCGCTTACTCGTTTAATTGTCGGCACAACTATTGGTACAACAGCCACCCTTGTACCTCTCGTTATCGGCGTTGCTCCCTTTATAGCCCGTCTGGTTGAAACAAGTTTGCGCGAAGTAGACCGTGGTTTAATCGAGGCCGCTCAGTCAATGGGAGCGACCGATATGCAGATCATTAAAAAAGTTCTGTTACCTGAGGCCATGCCGGGTATCATTGCAGCAGTCACCATTGCGGTTGTTACTTTGGTTGGCTATTCAGCCATGGCCGGCGCTATCGGAGGCGGTGGTTTGGGTGACATCGGTATTCGTTATGGACACAACCGTTACATGCCAGATGTCATGTGGACCGTCGTTGTTATTTTGGTGATTTTCGTGCAAGTCATCCAATGCTTTGGCGATTGGTGTGTTCGGAAAGTCTCCAAACGCTAACCTTACAACTGCTCAAACAATTTTGGCCATCTGACGAAGGCCAAAATTGTTTAGCATCTCATAGATATCTTATGCCGCTTTCTCTGGCGTGCTTTCCTTATCTTTAATCTCAATTTGTTTGCCGCTTGCTAAATCCACCAACTGCGTCAAACGATCTTCAACCTCGCCAACACTGGCAGAAAGCGAATTAACGGTTTCGTGAGAGTTACGCTCTACTTCCTGTTGAACAGCATTAATGGCGTTGACCAATGCCGAGTGTCGAGCAGAAGCTTGGTTTTGCAAATCCAAAATTTGCTTTTGCATTTCAGATTTCAATTCCATGTAGCGTGACAACTCCGCTTTTTGCGCCAAATCCTGAGCTTGACTCAACTGCTTATGCACTTTGCGTAATTCCATTGAGAGCATAGCTTGTTGAATAAAACCCCAAATCAGGCAAACCAAAATCAAAAGCCCAGGACCTAACAGAAGAATTAAGCCCAAAGGAGCTTGAATTTGTGTATAGAGAAGATTGACCGACACATCGGCCATAACGCCTTCCCAGTTCACCACTAAAAAGACCGAGCACAGAACAAAAATCAGTAAGAGGAAAACACTTCTCAAATGCATGAAAACACCTTTTGATAATGCATTGATGATGTAACTCTATCACGAGACTCGCGTCTCGTAGTAGCAATTTTGTCAAAGTTCTTTGCGAACGATATTAAAAGCGCTAAGATAAGCGGGATTGCTTACAAAGGAGTTTTTCATGATCAAAGATCCGCGCTTTCCTAGATTAAATATCGTTGATCATCCGCTTATTCAACATAAGCTGAGCATTATGCGTGATAAGAACACGCCCACGAAAGACTTTCGTGCACTTTTACGAGAAATTGCCATGCTTATGGGCTATGAGTTGACGCGCAATTTACCGCTCACAAAGCACGAAATTGAGACTCCGCTTTGTCGCTTCGACGCTCCCTTCTTAGCTGACAAAAAGCCTGTCATCGTTCCGATTCTTCGCGCAGGTCTTGGCATGGCCGACGGCATGCTAGACCTAATGCCTTCAGCTCGCGTGGGCCACATCGGCATGTATCGAGATGAAAATAAACGTCCGGTGGAATACTTGGTGAAGTTGCCTGATGTGACCGGTCGTACATTCTTCGTTGTCGATCCGATGCTCGCAACGGGCTTTTCTGCAGCTCACGCCGTGGACGTCCTGAAGAAGCGCGGAGTACCTGCTGATCATATTATTTTCATGTCTCTGTTGTGCGCCCCCGAAGGCGTTGAAACCTTCCAAGCCATGCATCCGGACATTGAACTTTACACGGCCAGCCTTGACGATCATTTAAACGAAAAAGCTTATATCGTTCCGGGATTGGGTGACGCCGGCGATCGTCTCTACGGAACGCTTTAAAGCGAAGTTTTGAGTTTAAACATTCTTAAACCAACAAACTCAGGGTTAACACTTATAAAAATCGACGTTTTCTCTCTCTCTCCAAAAACGTCAGGGTTAACCCTGATTTAATTCTTTAAAAAACTTAAAATAATCTGAAAAAAACGGCAAACTTCTGACATAACTCAAACCTTTCTTCTTAAAAAGGGAGGATGATACGCATGTCGGAACGATAGCTCGTTCTGAAATTTTGTTTTTGACTTTTTTGAAACGCTCGGACCGCGTTTTAAATTGGGACAACTTCTTATAAGGTTAAATTCATCATGTCGATGTATACCACTGATCAAGAAAAGTATTCCAACACCCCGACTTCTGACGAAGTGATCTGCGGTGTGGAATTGCGCAACGCCAAGCGCAAGAGCAGATGGCCGGCATACTGTGACGTTGCTCAATCCGTCACGGGTTTGTTGCTCGGTATCTTCTTGTTCTGCCACATGGCTTTCACGAGCTCGATTCAATTGGGCAAAGACACGTTCTGGAACTTGGTGGCCCTCTCCGGCGGCTATCCGATCGATGGCGAAGAACACGCCTGGATGCACGTCGTGTTGATCGGCGCTATCACGTTGTTGGTCATCATCCACGCTTTGATGGCTTTGCGTCGCTTCCCGACGAGCTATCGTATGTTCCATAACATCAAGAGCCAATACCAATTCATCGCTCACCGCGACACGACGCTCTGGATCGTCCAAATCGTGACCGCTGTGATCTTGACCGGTATGGTGTTCCCGCACGTCACCCCGATGTTGACGGACCCGCACGCCATTGGCCCGAACCTTTCTTCTGTTCACACGTACCACAATGGCTTGCTCTGGACGTTTGTGTTCTTGGTGGCCACGGAATTGCACGGCATGATCGGTCTTTATCGCTTGGCTGTTAAGTGGGACGTTCTCGCTGGTAACCGCGAAGCCCTTCGCAAGATCATGTACTGCTTGATCGTTTTGATGATCGGCTGCGGTTCTTTGACGATGTGGACGTACTACAGCAACGGTAAGGAACTCGTCGAAAGCGGCGAACCGATCGTGAAGTACGAACCGGTTAACAACTGGTGGAAGTAATCGTTTAGGTTGAACACTTAAACGTTCAGACTTCAGGCACGCAGGTTAAAATCTGCGTGCCTTTGTTTTTGTTGATAATTTTTGAGTAACGGTATAATTCGCAGAATCAGATTTAAGGAAACCGAAATGAAACGAATCGCTTTAATTACTTGTGCCTGCGGCATCACAGCTCTTTTGGCCGGTTGCATGGCAACAAGCATCACCCCCCAAGGCCAATCGGTCGTGATTGTTCAAAGTCTTCCGTCTCAATACCAGTGCACCTATAAAGGCGAAGTGGCAGGCTCTCAAGGTAATTGGTTGACCGGCGGCTGGACGCCCAATCGCAACCTTGCGCTGGGAGCTCGTAATGAACTTAGAAATGAAGCCGCTAAAATCGGAGCCAATGTTGTTGTCATTAGTGAAACGTTAAGTAGCAACGATGCGGATAATTCGTTAGAAAACGTCACACACATCGGCCGCGCATACTACTGCCGCTAAAAATTATGTCAATGTCGATCGAAGCAGTATCGACTGAGTTGAAAAAAACGGAACACGCCTCTTTAAGGTCTGTGTTCCGTTTTCGTATGACAGTACGAATCTTGGTCTAAATTGTGATACCGCGTTCACGTCCCCACAAAGCCGCTTGAGTTCTTGAAGCAAAACCCATCTTCTTTAAAAGATGCTTGACATGAACTTTGACCGTACCGATCGAGATATTGAGATAATCTGCAATTTCTTGATTACGCATGCCAATGGAAAGACACTTGAGAACGTCTTTCTCACGATTGGTCAATGCCCCCAAGTCTGCAACGTTATCTTGAGCATCGTCACGGAATGAACGCGTTAAAGCGGCCATCAGACGATTACTCACAACGACTTGTCCTTGAGCGACACGCTTGATTTGCGTCAAGAGCTCCGAAACCTCGATTAATTTAGATAAATAACCTTCGGCTTGAAAATGCACCGTTGTCATCAGCTCTTCGCTATCATCACGGTCCGTCAGCATGATCACACGAGCGGGTTTTGGTAAAGACGTAGCGTAACGCAACAGCTCGGTGGAGATCCCCTTTTTCATGTGCATGTCAATAATTACAAGGCTCGGTTGCAGACGATCCATGTAAAACATGCCCAGTTGTTTATCACCTGTTTCTGCAATATTGGTAAACAGCGATTCTTCGTGTAATTTTGCAGCCAGTGCTTCACGGAAAAGCGGAGAATTATCAACGATAACAACGTTATTCTGAGACCCTGGTTGAGTCTGCAGATCGGACGATTGTTCGTTCATGAGGAGAGTGCTTGGGTTGTCCATTGCTTGTTCTCTATTATCTTTAGGATGAATTGGCGGCCGTGCTGGTCAATGAATACTGATCGCACGACCTCCCTAAGGGGTTAATTGTCGTAATGAGACACTGCTGCCCAAAGAATATCGGTACCTTGCATGAAGTCCTCAATCTTCATCGCTTCATGGGGATTATGAGAGCCCAATTGGTTAGCAACAAAGATCATCGCCACGGGCACGCCATTGTTACCCAAAACGGCGGAATCATGACCGGCACCCGAAGCCAAACGCATACAAGGAATGCCTTCGGCCTCTGCGCTCTTTTGCAACGTGTCACTCAAAGCGGCATCGACTCCCGACGGAGCCGTCAAAAGAGCAGGATCGAATTCAATCTTCAGACCACGCTCTTGACAAATTTCTTCAGCGTAACGCACCATCAAATCATGGAAGCGTTGGCAGGTATCGGCACTCAAACTACGAATGTCGACCGAGAAAGTTACTTCACCCGGAATGACGGAAATTGCAGCACTAGAGGCTAACTTCACAACACCGACGGTAAAGACTAAATCTTCGCCCTTAACCAACCAGCGATCCCAAGCACGGTCAATGCGTTGCACAAGCTCTGTAAAGCCCATCAAGGCGTCATGGCGATAGGGTTTGTCCGTTGCGCCCGAGTGTGCAGCTTCACCGATAATACGCACAGCCTTATGACGAATGTTGCCGCGAATACCGGTAACGATACCGGCACGAGCCTGCGTTTGAGCATCAAGCGTCGGACCTTGTTCGATGTGCAATTCTACAAATGCCGCGATACGGCCAATATCAACCAAAGGTTGACCGCCGGAGACAGCAGCTGTATCAATGCCACAACTTTGCATGGCTTCACCTAAGGTGCAAGAACCATCGCGAATCTTCAAATTGAGATCTTTTTCCGTGAGCTTACCGAGCATGCCTAAAGAGCCCATGTAAGCTTTACCGAAAAACGAGCTTTCTTCGCCACGCATCATAAGCACTGTGTAATCACGCTTGGGTTGGAAACCCACTTCACGCATCCACCATGCCACGGTCAAGGCAGCCGTAACACCGGCCAAACCATCGTAATTACCGCCTTGGGGAACGCTGTCGACGTGCGAACCAGAGACAAAGGCAGGCAACGAGCGATCTTGCCCTGGCAACGTCATCCAAACATTGCCGGCTCGGTCTTCAGTAATTTCCAAATTCAAACCGCGACCAATATCGGTAAGGTAATTGAGCACTTCGGTTTCTTTAGCCGAAAATGCTTGGCGACTTACACCTTGCACATCGCGACTCATTTCGCGAATATCATCAAAAATCTTCTGCGCAAAGGCAGCACCTTTCGTTTGCAAATCAGACATAACTGCTCCAAGTGGATACAAATTCTGAACCATTTTAGTGATTTTGATCAAAAACCTCAATTTTCATTTTGTGCAATTGCCCTTATTTTTCAAATACTTAATTAATCATTCGTGTAAAAGCGCTGACCATTTTTGATTAAAAGCAAAATCAGGCCAATTTCTGTCAAGCTCAAAAGCTCTAGTACTGAATGGCATTCGGGGAATTACTGTAGTCAAATCGAAACAAATAGTTAATACTTAAACCGATGGAAAAAACTCCTCATCAGAAAGGACGATTTCCTTGGCTTTAACCTTTTTGGGGATATTCTCATGTCGCTACTTGAATGGTTGGCAATTGCCGTGATTTTCTTAACGGTATATGCCTTGATCAAGCGTATGGAAACGCGCTTGGTTCTGTTTACGGCGGGCTTCTTCCTCTGCATCGTGTCTTTGGATCCGATGGATGCGTTGAACTCGTTTGCCAAATCCATGACCAATAGCTCGTTGGTGATGGCAATCTGCTCGTCAATGGGTTTCGCTTTTATCGCTCGCTACACCCAATCTGACCGTTGCTTGGTTCACTACCTTGCTACGCCGATTCGCGGTTTGGGCGTGTTCTTGATTCCCGTGTGCACGGCTGTGACCTTCTTTATTAACATCGCTATTCCGTCGGCTGCTGGTTGTTCTGCTGCTGTGGGTTCGACGTTAATTCCCGTGATGTTGCGCGCTGGTATCAAACCGGCTGCCGCTGCTGCTGCCGTGATGGGCGGTACGATTGGTTCTTATCTCTCTCCGGGTACGTCTCACAATGCCTTCGTGGCCAATATGGCCGGCATTGACGTGATGGAATTCATTGCTTATCACACTCCTTGGAGTTTGATGTGCGGTGCCTTCACGGTTGTCGGTATCCTCATCACCTGCTTGGTCTTCGGTGACCACAAGGGTGAAAAGATGGATGTTGAAGCTCAAAAAGCTGACGATAACTTCAAGCCCAGCGTTTTGAAGGCTTTGATGCCGCTCGTTCCGATCACGATCCTCGTTGTCGGTAACGTTTGGATTCCCGCCATCAAGATGGGTGTGGCACAAGCCATGGTCTTGGGTGCCGTGATCACGTTGTTGGTCGGTATGGCTCTTGACCGTACAAATGCTCAAGAATTCTCGAAGCAATTCTTCAACGGTATGGGCAACGGCTACGCTGAAGTGATGGGTATCATCATCGCCGCCGGCGTGTTTGCTGCTGGCTTGCGCGCTACCGGCTTGATCGACTCCTTCGTTGAAGTGCTCAAGCACTCCAATGACATCGCGCGTTGGGGCGGTTCGATCGGTCCGTGGTTGATGGGTACGATTACCGGTTCCGGTGACGCTGCTACCATGGCTTTCAATGAAGCCGTGACCCCGCACGCTCCCGCATTCGGTATGGAAGTTAAGTCCTTGGGTGCTTTGGCCTTCTTGACCGGTGCCTTAGGTCGTACGATGAGCCCGATTGCTGGCGCTATGGTGGTTGTCTCTGGTATCGCTATGGCTAACCCGATCGAAGTTGCCAAGCGCACGGCTCCTGCTTGTACGCTCGCCGTTTTCGCATTGGCCTTGTTCATGGTCTAATTCGAAAATTCGTATAGAGCTTAACTGCTCTTAATCGAACTCAAAAGAGGGGTTGATTTCTCAACCTCTCTTTTTTTACTGCGCTAAAATTTTCTACGGTGGGCAGATTATTGTTATGTCTGCCCAATTCTTAGCTTTAGGAGAGAAAAATGGCTCAATGTGCCTATCATGATCAATTGATCAACATCCGTCGTGAATTGCATCAATTCCCGGAAGAAGGTTGGACAGAGTTCTGCACGACGGCTTATATCGTCAAGTACTTGCGCGAACTTGGCTACGAAGTACTTCTCGGTGAAAAGGTCGTCTCTCGCAAGGATTGTTTGGGCCGTGATCCGAAGTTGGTTGCTCAAGCTATCGAAACCGCTAAAGAACGCGGCGTTTGTGAATGCTTGCTCAATGAAATGCAAGAATTGACCGGTTGCTGCGCCGTGCTTGATACGGGTCGCCCCGGTCCTACAGTTGCTTTGCGTTTTGACATTGACTGCAACAACGTGCAAGAAAGTGGAGCCGACACACACCGTGCTACGGCTGAAGGTTGGGCCTCTAAGCGCCCGGGTTTGATGCACGCCTGCGGTCATGACTCCCACATCTCGAGCGGTTTGGCTGTTGCCCGTTGGGTAATGGACCACAAGGATGAGCTGAACGGTAAGCTCAAGATCGTCTTCCAACCCGCTGAAGAAGGCGTGCGCGGTGCTGCTGCTGTGGCCGCTAGCGGTATCGTGGACGACTGCGATTTCTTCCTCTCTAGCCACATTGCCATGATGGCTAAGACCGGCGAAATCATCACGAGCCCGGTTGGCTTCTTGTGCACGACGAAGTACGACATCACCTTCAAGGGTCGTCCCGCTCACGCCGGTATCGAACCGAATGCCGGTCGTAACGCTTTGGCAGCCGCTTGCCACTGTGTCACGCAATTGCTCGGCATTCCTCGTCACGGCTCCGGCATGACCCGTGTTAACGTTGGTCGTATCGTTGCCGGCGAAGGCCGTAACGTGATTCCTGTTAACGCCAAACTCGTCATGGAAGTTCGTGGCGAAACCGGTGATATCAATAAGTTTATGGCTACGGAAACCGAAAACATCGTCCAAGGCGTTGCTAAGAGCTTCGGCGTTGAATACAACATCGAAAAGATGGGTGAAGCCGTTGACCTCTTCAATGACAAGGAATTGGTCGATATGCTCGATGACGTCTGCTCTAAGACTGAAGGTGTAACGAAGGTATTGCACGAAGTTAACTTCGGCGGCTCTGAAGACGCTACGATTTTAGCTCGTCGCGTGCAAGAAAAGGGCGGCAAGGCTGCTTACTTCGTTCTGGGTTCCGATCGTGCTGGCGGTCACCACACGGCTGAATTCGACATCGATGAATCTTCCTTGGATATCGGTATGAAGATTTACGCCGAAATGCTCAAGCGCTTGATGAAGTAATCCAATTGTATTGATTCTTCACGACTGGCCGCTCGTCAGATTCTATTGACGGGCGGCTTAATTTTTTGAACTCGACAAGTTGTTGGAGAAAAAGACAAATTGCCCTAGCGCGGGTAAAATTAGTAGGTTTAATAGTTATGGGAGACGATTTTCTTACTCTCCCAATGGTTCACTAATTTCAAAGTATAGAAAGGATTACTCCCATGGCCGGACATTCCAAATGGGCAAATATTCAACACCGTAAAGGTCGTCAAGATGCCAAACGCTCCAACCTTTGGACCAAACTCGTTCGTGAAATCATGGTTGCCGCCCGCAACGGCGCCGATCCCGATTCCAACTCGCGTTTGCGTTTGGCACTTTTGAAAGCCCGTGCCGGTAACGTACCTAAGGACACCATTAAAAACGCCATCATGAAGGGTTCCGGACAACTCGAAGGCGTGAAGTTTGAAGAAGCTCGTTACGAAGGTTATGGCGTCGGCGGTGCCGCTTTAATGATTGATGCTGCTACCGACAACAAAACTCGCACGGTCGCTGATGTTCGTCACATCTTAAGCAAAAACGGTGGCAATCTCGGCAGCGAAGGCTCCGTTTCTTTCATGTTTAAGCACTGCGGTCAATTCTTCTTTGCTCCGGGCTCGGTGACCGAAGACGACGTGATGGGCGTTGCACTGGATGCCGGTGCCGATGACGTTATCGTTGACGAAGAAGGCGGCATTGAAGTCGTATGCGAACCGAACGCTTTTGAAGCCGTCAATGAGGCATTCGAAAAGGCCGGCATGAAGCCTGAAATGGCCGAAGTCACGATGAAGGCTTTAAATGAAACTGAATTAAGTGGCGAAGATGCCGAGCGTATGCAACGCTTAATCGACGCTCTTGAAGACTTGGACGATGTACAACAAGTCTATACCACGGCTGTTTTTGATTAATTTCTCTCTTATCACAGGGGATTCCCATGAAAGTTCTTGTTGTTGGTAGCGGCGGTCGCGAACACGCCATCGCCTGGCGATTGGCTCAAGATGCTCGCGTGCAAACCGTTTTCGTTGCACCGGGCAATGCCGGTACTGCCTTAACGGCCAAACTCCAAAACGTTGAGAAAACCGATCTCAATGAGCTCGCTGATTTTGTCGTTGCCAATGACGTGGCTTTCACCGTGGTGGGGCCCGAGGCTCCTTTAGCGGCTGGCATTGTTGATCTTTTCCGTGCCCGAGATCTGAAAATTTTCGGGCCGACAAAAGCTGCCGCTCAACTTGAAAGCTCCAAGGACTTCGCCAAAGCCTTCATGAAACGCCACGCGATTCCGACCGCTGACTACGAAACATTCACCGATGCCAAAGCCGCTCACGACTATGTTGAACGCAAGGGTGCTCCGATTGTTATTAAAGCCGACGGTTTGGCAGCTGGCAAAGGCGTGATTGTGGCCATGGAATTGGCGCAAGCCCACGAAGCCATTGATCAAATGCTCGAAGGTAATGCTTTCGGTGATGCTGGTGCTCGCGTCGTGATTGAAGACTTTTTAACCGGCGAAGAAGCCAGTTTCATTGTAATGGTGGACGGTAACCACATTTTGCCCATGGCCTCCAGTCAAGACCATAAGCGCTTGTTGGACCGCGACATGGGGCCGAATACGGGCGGCATGGGGGCTTATTCCCCTGCTCCGATCGTCACGGCTGACATTCATGATCAAGTCATGCGTGAAATCATCCGTCCGACCGTGGATGGCATGGCCGCCGATGGCATCCCTTACACGGGTTTCTTGTATGCTGGGCTGATGATTGATCGCAATGCTGACGGCACGGCTAGTGTGAAAACACTTGAATTTAACTGCCGAATGGGCGATCCGGAAACGCAACCCATCATGAGCCGGCTGAGTTCTTCGTTAGTCGATTTGGTACAAGCTGCCATTGACGGTCGACTCGACGAAGTTCAGGCACAATGGGACAAGCGCGTAGCGCTCGGTGTCGTGTGTGCCGCACGTGGCTACCCGCAAAAGCCCGAAAAAGGTCAACTGATCACCACTTTGCCTGAAGACTCTGAGAGCTTACACGTGTTTCATGCTGGCACGAAAGCAACTGCTGAAGGCACCGTCACTAACGGCGGACGCGTGCTTTGTGTTGTCGGCTTGGGTGATGATGTACGCTCGGCAGCAGAAAAAGCTTATGAAGGCGTCAAAGCCGTACACTTTGACGGCATGCAATACCGCACCGACATTGGCTATCGAGCAATGAAATAATCCGTTTGACGGGCAAATGCTTCATGCATTTGCCCGCAAATCTCATGCGACTTGGTTTTTTCGGCGGCACATTTAATCCTGTTCATCTCGGTCACCTGCATTTAGCCGAGACTGCTTTGCACGCATTATCACTTGACCATTTGTACTGGTTACCTGCCAATCCGTGGCAAAAAGACCCAAAAGACATCTTGCCTGCACAAGAACGGGCAACCATGGTTGAGTTAGCCATAAAAAACATTGATCGCATGAGCGTTGATCGTCTTGAAATTGACAATGACTGTCCTTCATTTTCAATCGATACGGTGAAAACTCTCGCTTGCCGTTATCCCGATGATGAGCGCTTTTACCTCATGGGAGAGGATCAATGGGCGAATTTTCACACCTGGCGACATTGGCAAGACATTTTTGATTTTGTCACGCTCGTCGTATTTCGCAGAGAAAATAAAGACTTCAAAACCGAAGATGCTGTCGATCAATTTATTAAAGAACACCATAAAAAGGTGCTGTTTTTAGACTTAGACGCCGTTCCGATTTCATCCACGACACTGCGGGCCGCACTAGCCCGAAACGGTGTAACGGATTTGAATACGGCCCAGTGGCTTCCTGCCGATGTTGCGAAGTATCTTATGGATCATCCGTCATTGTTGGGTCGGCTAAGAGAAAACAGAGAACTAGCAAAAGACTGCTAAAATTTTTAATTAACCCTCATCTAACTATTGAGAATAAGATTTATGGACATTCGAAAATTACAACGTGTGATTGTCAACGCGCTTGAAGACGTCAAAGCTCAAGACATCGTTGTTTATAACACCAAACACCTGACAAGCGAATTCGAACGCGTGATCATTGCTACGGGCTCCTCAAACCGTCAAACCCGCGCATTGGGCCACAATGTAAGTCAAGAAGTCAAACAAGCCGGTGGCGAGGTTCTGGGACTTGAAGGAACCGATACCGGCGAATGGGTTCTTGTTGACTGCGGAGCCGCTATCGTACACATTCTTCAACCGGCCATGCGTGAGTACTACAACCTTGAAGAAGTCTGGGGCGGCAAAAAGGTCAACATCAAATTAAATTCTGAGAAGACCGCACAGGAAGCAAGTGCCACAACCACCAAGCGTCCCCGCATCGTTCGCGGTAAGACTGTAAAGTTGGTCGATTGATGAAAATTACCATTGTGGCCGTCGGCCTTCGTCAGCCCGCTTGGGCGGATGCAGCAATTGAAGACTATCTGTCACGCTTTCCGAAAGACTGGAACGTCACCGTGAAGGCCGTTAAACCAGAATTGCGCGCAGGACAAAGTACTGCGCGCATCATGCAAACGGAAGCCGAGCGCATCTTAGCGGCCATTCCAACGGGCAGTCTCGTAATTGCCATGGATGAGCGAGGTAAAGATTTCACAACCGTGGACTTTGCAAAAAAAATTTCTGCTTGGCGTGATGCAGGCGAATCGCTTGCTTTTGTCATTGGCGGCGCCGATGGTCTTGATCCGGCCTTAAAGTCGCAAGCTCGCGCAATGATGAGACTGTCATCAATGACATTGCCGCATGCCATGGCCCGAGTTCTTTTAGTTGAACAGATCTATCGGGCTTTCAGCATCCTTAATAACCATCCCTATCACCGAGCCTAATCGAGTGCGACGCCCATGTCTTCGTTTTATCTTGCCTCCAAAAGTCCACGACGCAAAGAGCTGTTAGAGCAGCTCGGGCTGACTCCAACGGTGCTGGCCTTCAATGACCACACATTGAGAAATTTCGCCGGCGACGAGGAACAACTTCCTGCCGAGGCACCGGAAGACTATGTGATTCGCACGGCACGAGAAAAAATACTAAAGGCTCTCGCCCACATTAAAGAAAATGGCCTGCCCCCGATGCCCGTTCTGTCTGCCGATACGACTGTTATCTGCCAAGGGCGCATCTTAGGCAAACCTAACGATGCTCAAGAAGCTGCCGCTTTTCTTCGTTTGATGTCGGGCACACAACACGAAGTTCGTACAGCCGTATTCGTCGGCACTGATCCTCTTCATCTTCACTGGGCAGTGTCTGTTTCACGGGTTTACTTTAAACACCTGACTGAGGAAGAAATTCAAGCTTACGTGTCTTTGGCTGAGCCTTATGACAAAGCAGGCGGCTACGGCATACAGGGACTTGCTGGCGTTTTCGTTGAACACATTGAGGGGTCTTATACTGGCATTATGGGATTACCCATTTTTGAAACCTGTGCACTTTTAAAAGAATTTGGGATTGATTGTCTGAGAATTTCAACAAATGATCCGCACAATACCTAGTGCTTGAACGATAACTGATAGTCATTTCAGCTAAAATTGAGAGATCAAACCGTAGAGAGGCACACATGCTCGAACAGAAAGCCGGACGATTATTTTTAGTCACAGCACCCTCGGGTGCCGGAAAATCTTCGCTCGTGGCCGCGCTTTTGAAAGCCGACCCGACCGTGCATTTGTCGATTTCTCACACGACTCGTCAGCCTCGCCCTGGTGAAGTTGATGGTCGCGAATATCACTTTGTGACGATTGAGACGTTTGAGAAAATGCAGGCCGAAAGCGCTTTCCTAGAATGGGCTTATGTTCACGGCAACTACTACGGAACCTCCAAAGCGTGGATTCAAGAGCAATTAAGTCTTGGCCACGATGTACTTTTGGAAATTGACTGGCAAGGCGCGTTGCAAGTCAAGAAACTTTATCCTGATGTGCTTGGCATCTTCATCTTGCCGCCTTCTGTCGATGCGCTTCGTGCACGACTGAACAAGCGCGGTACGGACTCCGACGAAGTCATTGCCCGTCGCTTAGCAGGCGCTGGTGCAGAGATGGTTCATGCAGGGAAGTTTGACTACGTTATAATTAACGATGATTTTGAGCGCGCGACCGCAGATCTTATTTCCGTGGTGCGCGCTTCGCGTTTGACGTTTAAATCGCAAGCCATTCGCGAATCAGAGACGTTTGAACGCTTGGGCATCCCGCTGCAAGAATAATAGCGGCATGTTTTTATGACTTTTATTTTTTAAGAATTCTTATGGCTCGTGTAACTGTTGAAGATTGTTTGAAAAAGATTCCCAACCGCTTTGAGTTGGTGTTGGCGGCAGCTCAACGCTCCCGTCAATTGTCCTCGGGAGCAGTCGCCCGCGTTGATGCTAAAGACAAGCCCACTGTGCTTGCTTTACGTGAAATCGCTGCCGGCGCCATCGCCAAGGATGAAATGTTCAAACGAATCTCGTAATTGAACATATGAAGCGAAGATATCCGCTCGGATAACTTCGCTTTTTTATCCGCCTAAAGCCCTCTCTCTCGGCTTAAACGGAGGATTTTGTATGGTACCGAATTTCTTTCAGCCAGGTTCGACCGATATCCTCGCCTCGATTCGACAAAGCGTTCTTAACAATGAACGCAAAGATTCCCTGCGTGTGCAACAAGACGAAGACGCCACGGAGTTACCTCTTGTGACGCCTCCCAAAAAGGCCGTTATTGCAACCGCAGCGTCGCTCATTGACATATGCTCCAAGTATATGTCTGCCAGTGATATTGAGCGCGTTAAAGAGGCCTACCGTTACGCCGATGATGCTCACTTGGGTCAAGTCAGAAAATCTGGCGAACCTTATATTACGCACCCAATTGCTGTGGCCAGTATTTTGGCTGAATGGCATTTAGACTGCGCTGCAGTTCAAGCAGGTCTCATGCATGACGTGCTCGAAGACACCGGTCATACAAAGACAGAACTGGCTAAACGCTTCGGAACAGTGACGGCAGAAATTGTCGACGGTGTATCTAAATTAGATAAACTCAAATTCTCATCCAACGAAATTGCTCAGGCTGAAAGCTTCAAAAAAATGCTTTTAGCCATGAGCAAGGATGTACGTGTGATTTTAGTTAAGCTCGCAGACCGCTTACACAACCTTCGCACACTCGGTGTTATGCGGCCCGAAAAGTGCCGCCGCATTGCCAAAGAAACGCTCGATATCTACGTGCCGATGGCGCATCATTTAGGCATCAATCATGCGTTCCGTGAGATGCAGGAATTGTGTCTGCAACACTACTATCCTCGTCGCTATGCGGTTCTTTACAAAGAGTTAGTGGCTGCACGAAAAAATCGCCGTCCGGCACTCGAAGAAATTCTCAATGACACCAAGCGAATGCTTGAACGCGCGAACATCAAAGGTCGAGTACTTGGTCGCGAAAAAACGTGCTACGGTATTTACACACAGATGCGTATCAAGAAACTTTCGTTTTCGGAAGTTTTCGACATCTATGGTTTCCGTGTCATTGTGACGACTCGTGAGGACTGCTACAGAACGCTCGGTGCCTTACACATGATGTATAAGCCCGTACAGTCACGCTTTAAAGATTTCATCGCCATTCCGAAAAGTAATGGTTATCAGGGCTTGCACACAACAGTGATCGGTCCTGCAGGTACTCCGGTGGAATTTCAAATCCGCACCGAAAAAATGAATGACATTGCCGAGCAAGGGATTTTGACTCACTGGCTCAATCGCGGCAATGAAAGTGACATTCAAACGCTCACGCATGCATGGTTGCAGTCATTGCTGGATTTGCAACAGCGTTCTTCCAATTCGAGCGAATTTTACGAAAACATCAAAGCCGATCTCTTCCCGGATCGTATTTATGTCTTCACACCGAAAGGCAAAATCATCTCACTGCCTCAAGACTGCACACCGGTGGACTTTGCCTACCAAATTCACACTGACGTAGGCAATCACGTCAAGCTCTGTCGCATTAACGGTCAACAGCGTGACATCGATACGGTGTTGCAAAACGGCGATCTTGTTGAAATCGTCACGAGTAGCCTCTCTCACCCCGATCCTCGGTGGTTAGGCTTTGTGCGCAGCGGTAAGGCCCGCGCTGAAGTTCGCCAATATTTACGCTCCTTGGATTTTGACAGTGCCGTTGCAATCGGCCGCAAACTTCTAGAAGAAGAGTGTGCTAAAGCCCTTGTTGACTGGGACAATATTCCTGACAAGATTTGGGAAGTGCTCATGAAAGAGCATGAAGCCGATTCCCGCGCCTCGCTGTATTCCATGGTCGGTTCCGGTAAAGCCAGTTTTGTGGTGATCGTGCACCGCCTGCAATCTCTCATGCAAGAAGACGCCGATAAGGCCATCCCCGCAAAGACTGATGGTGAAATTACCGTGACCGTTAACGGTGCCTTGCAACGTGCGCAAATTGCCCATTGCTGCCACCCGGTCTGGGGCGATGACATCTGTGCTTTTGAACGCGCAGGTCACGGCTTAACAGTACACCGAGCCAGTTGCATGCACGCACAAGAAGGACGACGCAACAACGCAGAACGGTGGGAAGATGCCCAATGGGGTGAAAATGACTTCCAACACTTCATTGTCCCGGTGGATGTAAAAATCCAAGATGTGCGTACGGGCATTGCGCTTGCTGCACAAGCGGTTAGCCGCGAAGGCGCCTCTATTGTCGGGGTAAATATTCCTGACGACCTCAACGATCCCGAATTGCAACTGATGTTGCAAGTTGCCAACCGAATACAGCTGATGCGCGTCATGCGGTCTATTCGTCAGATGAATGGCATCAAGGATGTTCGTCGCAAATTTGAATCCACATTCTAATTTCTCTTGTCTAGCAAATACCTTCGGCCCAAACCGAAGGTATTTGTTATTGGGACAAAGCTCGTAGAAGACACGCTCTCGCCTATTGGGAATCCCTTAGATCGGATTCGTTTTTACAGGTACTCTTGCCTACAATCAAAGCACCTTATCTGTCCCCGATGCCCCTCAGTTTTTCAGAATCAAACTTTGCGCATGGAGACGTCATCAAAAAAAGGCATCGACTGTTAACACAAGGATTTTGCTTTTATGGCAACAACAACTCTTAATAATGCCGCTTGGAGCTCTCGCTTAGGTTTCATTCTCGCCTCGGCAAGTTCTGCCATCGGATTGGGTGCTATCTGGAAATTTCCCTTTTGGGCTGGAACAAACGGCGGTGCCGCTTTTATCGTACCGTTCTTAATCTTTACCTTCACAATCGGCGTGGTATTGGTGATGGCAGAAGCCGCCCTGGGTCGAGCCGGTCGTGGATCGGCCGTGCACGCCCTAAAGCGCATTGGAGGTCCTGCATTTGCCATCGTAGGAGGCATTGCCGTTTTAAACGCTTACATCATTCTGACTTACTACTCGGTTATTGGCGGCTGGTGCGTAGCCTATCTTATGGACTCTTTTGTCGGTGGCGTGGTCAACGGCGATGTCAAAGTACTTGATGCACACTTTAATTATTTGGTTTCCAACGGCACCGTCAACGTCTTTTTTATGTTCCTGTATTTAACAGCAACGTGTGCAGTGGTTGTCTTAGGTGTTGAAAAAGGGATTGAAAAGATTGCCAAATTCCTCATGCCGATGCTTTTTATTCTCATGATCTTTATCATCATTCGCAGTCTTATGATGCCGGGATCCTGGGAAGGCATGCAGTTCATGTTCTCGTTTAATTGGGAGCAAGTGTCAGCACGCACCATTCTTAATGCCATGGGCTTTACATTTTTCTCGCTTTCTCTGGGCGCAGGCATTATGGTGACCTACGGCTCGTATTTAAGCCAAAAGACCGACATCCCCAGCTCTTCTGTCTGGGTAGCATTTTTATCTACTCAAGCGGCGCTTTTAGCCGGTGTTATGATTCTGCCCGCCGTCTTTGCTTTCGGCATGGATCCCGCATCCGGTCCTGGTTTAGTGTTCATCACGATCCCCATGATCTTTGAACACATGCCGATTGGTGAAGTGTTGGCCGTTGCCTTTTACGTCTGCTTATTTATCGCTGCCATCACAAGCTCTGTGTCCCTGCTTGAAGTCGTGGTTGCTTACCTGATTAACGAGTGGCATATGCGCCGACGTGCCGCCGTTGCTCTTTGCTGGGTAACGCTCTTTATTCTGGCCAGTATCCAAGCGCTCTCCTTTAGTTCTTTGTCAGAGATTCAATTCAACGGCATGTCGCTTTTTGATTTCTCTGACTACGTGTGCTCCAACATCCTGATGCCGATCGGTGGCCTTTGTATCGCGATATTAGCCGGCTGGCTAAGCTGGCCCGTGATGAAAGAGCAACTAACCGCAATTTCCCCGTACTCAGCAATCACCATCGCTTGGATCCGATTGGCTATTACAGTTTTAGCCCCTGCTCTGGTTATAGTGGTCTTAGTGTCAAGTATTTAGTTCACCGAAAAAGCAGACCTAAGGCTTACCGTTGATTTGATATGATTGATGCAATCGCGAACCTGACTGCGATTCAGCGGTCAAGAACAGGAAAAAACGATTATGACAACGCGTAATACATGGACTTCCAGAATTGGCTTTGTACTTGCTTCTGCCGGCGCGGCTATCGGTTTGGGAGCCATCTGGAAATTCCCGTATCTTGTGGGTTCTAATGGCGGTTCAGCCTTTCTCTTCCCGTTCATCGTGCTCACTTTTACAGTGGGGATGATCTTGCTGATTGCGGAACTCACATTGGGTCGTGCCGGGGCCGGCTCCATCGTGACGGCTTTCCGTAAGCTCGGGGGCAAGAACTGGGGACGAGCTGGATACCTCGGCGTTGTCACCGGCTTTTTAGTGTTGAGTTTTTACTCGGCGATCGGCGGCTGGACCATTGCCTATTTTGTAAATGCTTGTCTTGGCTCAGGACTTGTGGCTGACCAAGCTCAATTAGGAGCTTACTTTAACGGTATTGCCGGCGATCCAGTGTTGGCTATCGGCTATCAGGCACTTTTTTTGATCATCACAGCCTGGGTTGTCGCTTATGGTGTTAGTAACGGCATTGAGCGCTTGTCAAAAATTCTCATGCCGACACTTTTCATTTTGATGCTTATTGTCATCATTCGTTCGCTCTTTTTACCGGGCGCCGTTGATGGCTTAAGCTATCTTTTCGACTGGAATAGCGAAGCACTGACATTAGATTCACTACTGTCGGCCATGGGCTTTACGTTCTTCTCTCTTTGTTTGGGAAGCGGCTGTATGCTCACTTACGGCAGTTACCTCGACAGCAAAGTTGATCTCGTCAATTCCTCTTGTTGGATTGCATTTTTAACGATTCTGAGCTCTTTAATGGGCGCACTAATGGTCATGCCCGCCGTATTTGCCTTCGGTCTCGATCCTACCGCCGGTCCGGGTTTGACCTTTGTGACAATGCCGGTCATTTTTGCGCAACTGCCCTTTGGTAACCTATTTGCAATCGCCTTTTATGCTTGCTTATTAGTCGCAGCCATTACCAGCTCAGTGTCCATGCTTGAAATTGATGTTGCGTTCTTGCATGACGAATGGCACTGGTCACGTCCCAAAGCCGTTGTTGTTACGACGGTTGCTCTTTTATTTGTCGGTTCCTTCAGTGCACTTTCATTTGGACCTTTGGCAGATGCCAAATGGCTCGGTCGCACATTTTTTGATTGGGTCGACTACATCACCTCCAACATCTGTCTGCCTATCGGAGGTTTGATGGTGGCTGTTTTAGCCAGCTGGCTAGCCTGGGACCGCGTCAAGCCCTTTATTTCCGGAGAAGATGCTCCGAATCGCTCGGAGAACTTCTACAAAGTATTGCGTTGGAGCATCGCTATTTTCTGCCCCATTCTCGTCATTACGGTTTTGGTCACAGGTATCTAATCTGCACTCAATCAAAGCAGGCCGCCAACAGAGCGACCTGTTTTTTTCGAGATTAACACTAAACCTAAGCAGTTTTGTGCAGGTAATGCACGATTAACATTTGGATTTATAACTAATGCCGTTAAAATGGAAAAATTCAACGATAACAAAAGCTTGAATGCGCCTTAATTTTTGACTGACGGGTGATCCGAACTGCGCTTTCTCATGCTACTGACAAAAGGAATACTGACATGTCAAATTCAGCTCATCGCTCCGTATGGGGCTCGCGGATCGGTTTCATTTTAGCCAGTGCCGGCTCTGCCGTCGGATTAGGCGCCATTTGGAAATTCCCCTATATGGCCGGCAACAATGGCGGCTCCGCTTTTATTCTGCCTTACATTCTGCTCACGATTGCCATCGGCTTTGTTGTCTTACTGATTGAAATGGCCTTAGGGCGAGCTGCACGAAAAGGTGCAGCTCACGCACTGGGGCAATTCGGCGGGCGCGCTTGGGGCGTTGTGGGTTACATCAGCGTACTTACAGGCTTTCTTATTCTTGCCTTCTATCAAGTCATCGGCGGTTGGTGCTTGCATTACCTCATCGATGCTTGCATGGGCAAAGGCCTGATTACCGATACCGCGCAATTAGGAGCATACTTTGACGGTTTCGTCACGAACGGCGAACGAGTCGTTGCCAATCAAATCGGTTTTTTGCTTCTGACCGCTGGTGTGATTGTCTTCGGTGTACAGGAAGGCATTGAGCGGATTTCAAAAATTTTGATGCCGGCATTGTTTTTATTGATGCTGCTTCTCATCGTACGTGGATTAACTTTACCGGGCGCATGGGCCGGTGTTGAGTTCATGTTCAAATTCCAGCCTCAGGACTTCAACAGTTCTTCGCTATTGAATGCACTAGGCTTTGCCTTCTTCTCTCTATCACTAGGCTCGGGCACGATGATGAACTACGGTTCGTATCTTTCCGACAAAGTCAATTTGCCCACATCCGTTGCCTGGATTTCATTCTTGGCCGTGATGGCTGCAATACTCGGTGGGTTGATGATCATGCCTGCAGTATTTGCCTTCGGGTTAAACCCCAGTGCCGGTCCTGGCCTGACCTTTGTAACGATGCCTGCGGTATTTGCCCAATTGCCCTTCGGACAAGGCTTTGCTATCCTCTTTTACATCTGCTTGGTGGTTGCCGCTTTAACCAGTGCGATCAGTATCTTGGAAATGAGCGTGCAGTTCCTGGTTGATGAACTGAATATTAGCCGCATGCGTGCTGTGGTATTCAACACGATAGCATTGCTCGTTTTAGGCATTGTTTGCTCGTTAAGCTTCAGTTCTCTTTCCGGTTTTACACTGTTCGGGAAATCATTCTTCGACTTCCTTGACTTCACCACCAGCAACATTGGCATGCCGATCGGTGCTATGGGTATTGCCATTGTGGGTGGCTACTTAGCGTGGCCTCTGATGCAAAAGCAACTTTGTCTCACTCGTGACATGAGCGACATATTGTTAAGCGCCGTGCGCTTTTTGATTCGATTTATTGTGCCCTGCGTCATTCTCATCATCGCAGGCGCAGGGCTTTTCGGTTAATTCCCGATGTGAGATCGGGCATGACAAGACTGTTGTGCCCGATCATCAGGAAATCAGATGATATCGGGCTTTGATCGTAGCAAGCAGAATTTTCCTCTGACATCAAAGCACTCTCTCAATTTCTATTTACAGTAGGATCACAATATGTCTTCTCGCGATATGTGGACCTCGCGTCTCGGATTCATTCTCGCCAGTGCCGGCGCCGCTGTCGGTTTGGGCGCTATTTGGAAATTCCCTTACATGGCAGGTACCAATGGTGGAGCTGCCTTCATCATCCCCTACATTCTTTTCAGTTTCACACTCGGGATGTTCTTACTTTTGGCGGAACTCGCCGTCGGTCGAGCCGGACGTGCCGCAAGTATCAACGCAATGATCAAAGTCGGCCGGTCCAAGTTCTGGGGGATTTTCGGCACCATCGGTGTTGCCACTGGCTTTCTGATTCTGACCTTCTACTCCACTGTCGGCGGTTGGTGCGTAGCTTACGCCGTTGATGCACTATTGGGCCGCGGACTCATCACAGATCTCTCTCAACTCGGTGCTCACTTCGGCTCTTTTGCCGGCGATGCCACGCTTGGGATTTTTTACCAATTGGTCTTCATGGTAATGACCGCCGGTGTTGTGATCTTCGGGGTACAAGCAGGTATTGAACGCCTGTCAAAATATTTAATGCCCACTCTTTTTATCTTGATGATTGTCTTGATCATTCGCGGATTGACACTACCGGGTGCGTGGGCAGGTGTGGAATTCATGTTCAATTTCAAATGGGAAGATTTCACGGCGGACTCTTTATTTAACGCCATGGGCTTTTGCTTCTTCTCGCTTTCGGTCGGCGCCGGGACCCTGATTGTGTACGCGTCGTACCTCTCAGAAGATGCTAATCTGCCCCGCTCGACTGCCTGGGTCGCATTCTTAGGCATTATGGCCGCCCTTTTAGGTGGCTTGATGGTGATGCCTCCGGTTTTTGCCTTTGGTTTGGAACCCACTGCCGGGCCGGGGCTGACCTTTGTCACGATGCCTGCTGTATTCGCACACATGCCCTTCGGTCAGTTCTTTGCCTTACTCTTTTATGTTTGCCTCATTGTTGCAGCATTGACTAGCTCGGTCAGTATCTTTGAAGCTGTCACGGCGGCTATGGGTGACTTAAATATATCAAGACGCACCGCCGTCCCTGTTGCCTTTATCTCAATGATGGCAATCGGCATTTTCTGCACAATGTCGTTTGGCGTCTTGTCGGATGTGAAATTCTTCGGCAAAACAATTTTCGACTTACTTGATTACTTAACGAGTAATGTTGGAATGCCCGTAACGGCATTGGGGCTGTCTTTTGTTGCTGCTTGGGTCAATTGGCCGGAAACGCGTCGCCAATTGACAACTGCCGAGGCACTATCTCCCTTGGTGCTCACTTTAATTCGTTTGGGTATCGGCATTGTATCCCCGCTAGTGATTATCACTGTCGTGGCACGTAGCCTCTAGTACTCCTCTTTTCTGACGGCACGCAAATTCGGTAACAGTTTGCGTGCCGTTTTCTTATTCCGTGCATCCCATCTCTATTAACTGGTAGCTAAGAAACATGGCTGCTTTGACTTCTTGTTTCAACCCAGACTCCCGGTTAACTAGTCTCGGAGCACGTTGACTTTCGTCAATCGTGCTCCAAAT
>ERZ791802.662-NODE-662-length-32441-cov-8.096863_pt1 | contig 32441 bp, 28 predicted proteins | sample MGYA00510308_ERZ791802 | MGnify/ENA primary metagenome ERZ791802 (study PRJEB30046, sample SAMN00792028) | human gut metagenome | study: EMG produced TPA metagenomics assembly of the A metagenome-wide association study of gut microbiota in type 2...
GTCGTTCAGGTCAGAGGTGGCGAACCGGCCGCCGTCCAGCTGAATCATGGGACGGATGTCGGGAGGGATGACGGGCAGCACGTCCATGATCATCCAGCTGGGCTTGTTGCCGGATTCCCGGAAGGCCTCCACGACCTCCAGCCGCTTGACGATCCGCAGCTTCTTCTGGGAGGAGGCGGTTTTCAGCTCCTCCCGGAGCTGATGGCTCAGCTGATCCAGGTCGATCTGCTCCAGCAGCTCCTTGACGGCCTCCGCGCCCATACCGGCCTTGAAGTCGTCCTCGTACTTTTCCCGCATGTCCCGGTATTCCTTCTCGGTGAGCACCTGGTTCAGCGTCAGAGGCGCGTCGCCCGGGTCGGTGACGATATAGGCGGCGAAGTACAGAACCTTCTCCAGCACCTTGGGGGAGATGTCCAGAATCAGACCCATCCGGGAGGGAATGCCCTTGAAATACCAGATGTGGCTACAGGGAGCGGCCAGCTCGATGTGACCCATACGCTCCCGGCGCACCTTGGCCTTGGTGACTTCCACGCCGCAGCGGTCGCAGATCTTGCCCTTGTACTTGATTTTCTTATATTTACCGCAGTGGCACTCCCAGTCCTTGGTCGGTCCGAAGATCCGCTCACAGTACAGGCCGTCCCGCTCGGGTTTCAGGGTACGGTAGTTGATGGTCTCAGGCTTCTTCACTTCGCCATAGGACCACTGCCGGATCATCTCCGGCGAAGCAATGCCGATTTTAATGGCATCAAAGGTGGCATCTGCCATGTTTCAGCCTCCTTAATCTTCGTAGCTATCGGTGTCGGACTCCTCCGTATCACCGAACACATCCAAAATACTCTCCGGGCTGTCCTCGTCGATCACGAAGCCCGCGTCCAGCACCTCGTCGGTGGAACCGACCACCACTTCGTTCTCGGTGTCGGAGCTGTAGACCACATCATCGTCGTCATCGTCGTCCTTCAGCTCGATCTCGTTGCCGTTCTCGTCCAGCACGCGGATATCCAGGCACAGCGCCTGCAGCTCCTTGACCAGAACCTTGAAGGATTCCGGCACGCCGGGCTTGGGAATGTTCGCGCCCTTGACGATGGCCTCGTAGGTCTTGACACGGCCGGTGACGTCGTCGGACTTGACGGTCAGGATCTCCTGCAGGGTATAGGCGGCGCCGTAAGCTTCCAGCGCCCAGACCTCCATTTCGCCGAAGCGCTGGCCGCCGAACTGCGCCTTGCCGCCCAGAGGCTGCTGGGTGACCAGGGCATAGGGGCCGGTGGAACGGGCGTGGATCTTATCGTCAACCAGGTGATGGAGCTTGAGGTAGTAGGGATAGCCGACGGTGACCAGATTGTCGAAGGGCTCGCCGGTACGGCCGTCGTACAGAACGGTCTTGCCGTCCTCCCGCAGACCCGCCAGCTTCAGGGTGTCCCGGATGTCCTTCTCGTTGGCGCCGTCGAACACGGGGGTGGCGACCTTCCAGCCCAGCGCCTTGGCGGCGTAGCCCAGATGAACCTCCAGCACCTGTCCGATGTTCATACGGGAAGGCACGCCCAGGGGGTTCAGCACGATGTCCAGCGGGGTGCCGTCGGGCAGGAAGGGCATATCCTCCTCCGGCAGAACCCGGGAAACGACGCCCTTGTTGCCGTGACGGCCGGCCATCTTATCGCCCACGGAGATCTTTCTCTTCTGGGCAATATACACCCGGACGGATTTGGTGACGCCGGGGGCAAGCTCGTCGGAATTTTCCTTGGTGAAGACCTTGACGTCCACCACGATGCCGCTTTCGCCGTGGGGAACCTTCAAAGAGGTATCCCGGACTTCTCTTGCCTTCTCGCCGAAGATGGCTCTCAGCAGCCGCTCCTCGGGAGTCAGCTCGGTCTCGCCCTTGGGGGTGACCTTACCAACCAGATAATCACCGGCATGAACCTCCGCGCCCACGCGGATGATGCCGTTCTCGTCCAGGTCTTTCAGGGTATCCTCGCCCACGTTGGGGATGTCCCGGGTAATTTCCTCGGGGCCCAGCTTGGTGTCACGGGCTTCGGTCTCATGCTCCTCGATGTGGATGGAGGTGAAGACGTCCTCCCGCACCAGACGTTCGTTCAGCAGAATGGCGTCCTCGTAGTTGTAGCCTTCCCAGGTGACGAAGCCGATGAGCACGTTCTTGCCCAGAGCCACCTCGCCGCCGGAGCAGCTGGGGCCGTCGGCAATGATCTGCTGGGTGTCCACCCGCTCGCCCACCACCACAATGGGGCGCTGGTTGATGCAGGTGCCGGCATTGCTCCGGGCGAACTTGGTCAGATGGTAGGTCTGTACGTCGCCGTCGTCATACTTGACGGTGATGTCGGTGGCGGAAACGGCGGTGATGGTGCCGGGCTTTTCCGCCTTGATGCAGACCTCGGAGTCCACGGCGGCCTTATGCTCGATGCCGGTGGCAACGATGGGCGGCTCGGTGGTCAGCAGAGGCACGGCCTGACGCTGCATGTTTGCGCCCATCAGGGCGCGGTTGGCGTCGTCGTTCTGCAGGAAGGGGATGAAGGAGGTTGCGATGGAGATCATCATTCTGGGGGACACGTCGATATAGTCGATGACGCCCCGATCCACTTCGATGATCTCGTTGCGGTGACGGCAGGTGATACGGGCGTTGGCAAGGCAGCCGTTTTCGTCCAGAGGCTCGCTCGCCTGACCGATGTAGAAGTCGTCCTCCACGTCGGCGGTCATATACTCCACGTCCTTGGTGACGAAGCCGGTGGCCTTGTCCACCTTGCGGTAGGGTGCTTCCACGAAGCCGTACTCGTTGATTCTGGCAAAGGTCGCCAGATAGTTGATCAGGCCGATGTTGGGACCTTCAGGGGTCTCAATGGGACACATACGGCCGTAGTGGGTGTAGTGAATATCCCGCACGTCGAAGGACGCCCGGTCACGGCTCAGACCGCCGGGGCCCAGAGCGGACAGACGGCGCTTGTGGGTCAGCTCGGCCAGAGGGTTATTCTGGTCCATGAACTGGCTCAGGGGGGAGGAACCGAAGAATTCCTTGATCACGGCGGTCACAGGCCGGATGTTGATCAGGCTCTGGGGGGTGACCGCGTCCAGATCCTGAACGGTCATGCGCTCCCGGATGACCCTGTCCAGACGGGAGAAGCCGATGCGGAACTGGTTCTGCAGCAGCTCGCCCACGCAGCGCAGGCGGCGGTTGCCCAGGTGGTCGATATCGTCAGGGGTACCAACACCCATGGCCACACAGTTCAGGTAGTTGATGGAGGCCATGATGTCGTCCACAATGATGTGCTTGGGAATCAGGTCGTCGATCCGGTCGGCGATGGCTTCCTTCCAGCCGTCGGCAGGGACGGTCTCCAGCATTTCCTTCAGAACCGGGAAATGCACCTTCTCCCGGACGCCGTATTCCTTGGGGTCAAAGTCCACGAAGGCGTCCATATAGACCATGTTGTTGGAGAACACCTTGACATTGGTATCGCCGACCTTGATGACAGCCTCGTTGACGCCCTTGCGGCTCAGCTCATGGGCCTGGGCGCGGGAGATGAATTCCCCGGGCATGACCAGAATTTCGCCGGTCATGGGGTCAGTAATAGGCTCGGCCGCTTCCTGACCGGACAGGCGGCTCCAGATGTCCATCTTCTTATTGAACTTATACCGGCCGACGGTGCTCACGTCATAGCGGTGGGCGTCGAACAGCAGCCCTTCCAGATGGGCGGTGGCGGTCTCCACCGTGGGAGGCTCGCCGGGACGCAGGCGGCGGTAGATTTCCAGCAGAGACTCCTCCCGGGTCTTGCAGGGATCCTTGTCGATGGTCGCAAGAATCCGGGCGTCCTCGCCGAACATCTGCTTGATCTGCTCATCGGTCTGCACGCCCAGGGCGCGGATCAGGCAGGTAATGGGCAGCTTGCGGTTCTTATCGATGCGCACCCAGAATACGTTGGCGTTGTCCGTCTCGTATTCCAGCCAGGCGCCGCGGTAAGGAATGACCGTGGCGGTGTAGGTGTGCTGGTCGGCCTTGTCCACCTCGTGGCCGTAGTACATGCCGGGGCTGCGGACGATCTGGGAAATGATAACACGTTCAGCGCCGTTGATGACGAAGGTGCCGCCGTTGGTCATCACGGGGAAATCGCCCATGAAGATTTCCTGTTCCTTGATTTCGTCGGTCTCGGTGTTGCGCAGGCGCACCCGCACCTTGATGGGCTTGGCGTAGGTAGCGTCCCGCTCTTTGCACTCCTCGATGGTGTACTTGGGCTTATCCTCCATGGTGTAGTCCAGGAAGCTCAGCTCCAGCTTGCCGGAGAAGTCGGTAATGGTACCTACGTCCTTGAAGACTTCCCGCAGGCCGGTTTCCAGGAACCACTGGTAGGAGTCCTTCTGGATCTTCAGCATGTTGGGGATCTCCAGGATCTCCTCATACTTCGCGTAGGATTTACGCATGGTCTTGCCGTACATAACGTCCTTGACCATTGCCATATGGATCATCACAGCCTTTCTTTCGGATTGTGTTGCTTACTTTGTAAAGAGTTTTAATACGCTCGGAGCCGTTGTCAATTTTGCTGAACTTGGTACTTGACACAGCCCGATTCCTGTGCTAAAATGTCCGTGTTGGGAGAGGTTTGCGCAAATGGGCATAGTACCACAGTATGGACTTCCAGTTTACCACATTGCCCAACTTTTGTCAATGAATAATTTCCACAATTCCGAGGCTCGCGCCTCGTTTTTTTGCGCCTATTTTGCCGAAAATCCCCTCTATCCCCCATAGAAATTCCGGACTCTACGCTCCGTGTGTGTACATTTTTCCTTCCGTCCCGTAAACTGAACCTCATACTATTTCTCGATAAAATGGTTAACACCATTTTATCCTGCGAATCCTTCGCAGGCCGCCGGTGGCGGCGAGAAATGTATGGACTTACGTTTTTTGCGGCTACGCCGCTGGCTGCTGAAACAGCAGCCGGATAAAACGGTTTTTAACCGTTTTATTGAAAACTAGTATCAGAAAGGAGGCTCCCCATGAACCAAATTCAAATCGGCAGATTTATCGCCGCGTCCAGAAAAGCCCAAGGCCTGACCCAGAGACAGCTGGCAGACAAACTCGGCATCAGCGACAAAACCGTATCCAAATGGGAACGGGGCAAGGGACTGCCCGAGGTCGGCCTGATGCTCCCCCTGTGCGCTTCTCTGGACATCACCGTCAACGACCTTCTCTCCGGCGAGCGGGTCAGCGACGCCAACTATCAGAAGAAAGCGGAGGAAAACATAATGGATTTAATGAAGGAAAACGAAGAAAACAAGCGGTGGATGCTCCTGTCCGTCATCTGCGCCGTCATCACGGTCATTGCGGTATGCGCTCTGGTCACGATTGCGTCCTGTCTGGAAATGCCCGCAGCCGCCCGGGTTGCGCTGCTCCTATTCACCGCCGCGGTCGCGGCCACCGGTATCGGCGCGGCCGCCGTGCTGGATGTGAAGGCCGGGTATTACCAATGCCCCCACTGCCACGCGGTCTTTGTCCCCACCATGGCGCAGTACGTAAAGGGTCTGCACACCCTCACCCGCCGCCGTCTGACCTGCCCCGGCTGCGGAAGAACCTCCATGTGCCGCCACCGCATTGTCCGGTGAGTGCGGTGTTGACATTCCCAGGGATTCCGCCTATAATAGATTTTGCGCAGTCGGCGAAAAGGAAGGACATATCCCATGAAAGAAAACAGAAAACTCCTGAAAGAAGTCCTCAAGGATATCCGCCATGACATGTCGGACGAGGAAGTGCTGAATCTGCTGGCGGACAGCAAGATATCCGTCAACCCCTCAGCGGAAAAGTACACCCTCGGCCAGCGGGCAGCGGACGCCATTGCCAGATTTGCGGGGAGCTGGGCGTTTATTTTTTCCTTTACCGGGCTTCTGGTATTGTGGATGATCGTCAACACCCTGCTGGCGGCAAGGCGTTTGATCCCTTCCCGTTTATTCTGCTGAATCTGGTGCTGTCCTGCATAGCGGCCATTCAGGCGCCGCTGATCATGATGAGCCAGAACCGGCAGGAGGAAAAAGACCGCCGCCGCGCGGAGAACGACTACAAGGTCAACCTCAAAACGGAAATCATGATCGAGGACATCTACGACAAGGTCAACGCCATCCTCGCCAAGCAGTCGGAGCTGGAAAAGCAGGCCGGAGAGAAAAACGAATCCGGTGCCGACATAAATTCCTGAACGCGGCATTGGGTCTGCGTTGTCTTTTTATTATTGTAAAACCGCAATATCACGAAACCTCCGTATGCCCAACCGGCATACGGAGGTTTTTACAGCTTCTTCCTGACCATCACAACATCGTCATTTTGGTAATCTATCGCAAACCCGTTTTTCAGAAACAGCTTATACGCCGGATTCCCCGCCGCAATATCGTCATGCAGGGCAGCAATTCCGTTTTCCTTCGCCGCCTTGCACAGTAGCCCGATTCCCGCCGCGCCGAAGCCGCGGTTTCTGTACTCGGCCAGCACAATAACGTCGCATAGATAAATCTTTCTTTCCCCATCATAGTGATAGTCGATTTCCCCCACAAATGCCCGGATATCGGTCTCATAGAGATAGCGGTAATACCGCCGGCTTTCCGGCGCCTCCACCCAGGCGGAATACCATTTTCCCCACCTTTCCTCGGGAAACGGGATCGTCCCGCCCCAGGCGGCGTTGTAGGACATCGTCTCCCCGTCCGACAAAAGCTTCTCCCGAAACCACAAATCTTCTACCTTCGGTTTGTATACTTCTACCATATTTCCCTCCCCGTGATAAGCGCCCGAACGGTTCGTCCGGGCGCTCAGCATTCATTATTTATCCGCCGTCACAGCGCGGAATAGCCGAAGCTGTTGACCAGGGCGTCCAGCTTCTGACCGGCCTTGCAGTAGGGGCAGTCCCGATAGTCGTAGCTGGCGTAGCCGGGCAGGTCGTTGATGGTGTAGACGCTGCGCACGGGGTAGCCGCCCACTTCCTCCACGGCGCTGTAGATCGCGGCGACGCCTGCCACATGGCCGCCGTAATAGCCGATGGCCTCAAGGGAGCGCTTGGCGGTAAAGCCGGTGGTGACGGAGGCCATCAGCACCAGAACATGCTTGCCGGTGATCATCTTGCGGGTATTGTCCCGGAAAATGATCTGGGAGTTGGCGTTGTACTCCGGCTGCAGAACGTAGACGGTCTGGTGGGCGTTGATGGTCTGAAAGCCGCTCTTGGTCAGCTCCTCCGCAAGGCACGTGCCCAGCACCGCGGTGCCGTCCAGGCACAGAATGGTATCCACCGGGGTATCGTTGATGAAGTGGGACACCAGCTGATGGGCGCTGTCCTTGGCCTCGCTCAGGCGGGTCTTCTGGTAAGTAATATCCACGTAGTAATTGATGTGGGAATGATTGGTGGCAAAATGTCCCCGGGCGATGCGAAGCGGTGCGTTGCCTCTGCGGATGGGCAGATTCATCAATGTGATCATAGCAGTTACCTCCGGTTAAAAATAAAATAAAAAGCGTTTTTCTTTTGTCCGGCAGAAGCGTTTTCGCCGGACACCTGAAAAACGCTTTTTTTCATTATAACCCGATGCCGCAAAAAAGGCAAGGGCAAACCGCTCCTGCCCCTGCCAAATTTTACCTGCGAAACTTAGGCATGTTGCGCAAACGCAGCGCCTTTTCCTGCCTGTAGAACTGGTGGCCGATGACCTTGCATATTTTTCCCGTGCGGATCATCCAGTCCACCTTTCCGAAGCTCGCCCACATCACGCTGTCCGTCTCCCCGGGCTGCAAAACGATGCTTTTCAGGGGGACGCACCTGAAAAGGCAGTAGTGGTCGTAGAAAATATTGCGCTCCCGGTCGCTGTCCAGAAGCTCAAATTCCTCCGGCTGTGCCTGAATGCCCGTCTCCTCGTACAGCTCCCGGGCGATGGCCTGGCGGCTGGTCTCCCCCGCCTTCACCGCGCCGCCGGAATTTTCCCAGGTTCCGGCAAAGCTCTTTTCCCGGGCGCGGCGGGTCAGCAGCAGATGCCCCCGGCCGTCGTAGACCCAGACGCAGACCACGAGGCCGTATTCCCCCGGCTTCCAGGGCGTTCCCCGCCTGTGCAGCTTCCCCGTCAGGTTCCGGTTTTCGTCGTAGATATCGTTCAGCTCCATCCGCCGCCACCTCCTTTTTTTCACGTCCGTATCATAGTTTAACACAGGAGTAAAAAAAAGGCAACGGAGAAACGCTTCATTTTCTCTTTTCCTATTGTATCTTCCGAAAAAATGTGGTAGACTGAATTGGATTATCCTATTTATCGTGTTTTGGAGGCCGTATGCGTTTTCATTTTCCCCCATAGTCCCCCCCTGCAACTGAAAAAACGACATTCTGGAGGGAACACTATGTCTCAATTAACCGAAGAAATCAGCCGGCGGCGTACCTTTGCCATCATTTCTCACCCCGACGCCGGTAAAACCACCCTGACCGAAAAATTCCTGCTCTACGGCGGCGCCATCGCCCAGGCAGGCGTGGTCAAGGGCAAGAAAAATTCCCGCGCCGCCACCTCCGACTGGATGGAGATCGAAAAGCAGCGCGGCATTTCCGTCACGTCCTCCGTGATGCAGTTTCAGTACAACGGCTTCTGCATCAACATTCTGGACACCCCCGGCCACCAGGACTTCTCCGAGGATACCTACCGCACCCTCATGGCCGCCGACTCCGCCGTCATGGTCATCGACGGCGCCAAGGGCGTAGAGCCCCAGACCCGGAAGCTGTTCAAGGTCTGCGCCATGCGCCGCATTCCCATTTTCACCTTCGTCAACAAGATGGACAGGGAAGCCAAGGATCCCTTCGACCTTCTGGACGAGGTGGAGCGGGAGCTGGGCATCGAGACCTACGCCATGAACTGGCCCATCGGCTCCGGCAAGGATTTTCAGGGCGTCTACGACCGGGAAAAGGCCGAGCTGCTGTTTTTCTCCGGCATTTCCGGAAAAAAGCGGGCAGACAAGCTGGAAATCGACCTGTATGACCCCCAGGTCGCCCAGCTGCTGGACAGCGAGGAAAAGCATCAGCAGCTCATCGACGACGTAGAGCTGCTGTCCGCCGGACGGGAAATGGACATGCAGGCCGTCCGGGACGGGCAGCTGTCCCCTGTGTTCTTCGGCTCCGCGCTGACCAATTTCGGCATTGAGCCGTTCCTGGAAGCCTTCCTGAAGCTGACGCCGCCCCCCCTGGCCCGCACCGCCGACTGCGGCGTGATCGACCCCTTCAGTCCGGATTTCTCCGCCTTTGTCTTCAAGATTCAGGCGAACATGAACAAAGCCCACCGGGACCGTCTGGCCTTCATGCGCATCTGCTCCGGTAAATTCCAGCGGGACGCGGAATATTTCCACGTCCAGGGCAATAAGAAAATGCGCCTTTCCCAGCCCCAGCAGCTGATGGCCGCCGAGCGGGAGATCGTGGACGAAGCCTACGCCGGGGATGTCATCGGCGTCTTTGACCCGGGCATTTTCTCCATCGGCGACACCATCACCGTTCCGGGGAAGAAATTCAGGTATTCCGGCATCCCCACCTTCGCCCCCGAGCATTTCTGCCGGGTGTCCGCCAAGGACTCCATGAAGCGCAAGCAGTTCGTCAAGGGTACCGAGCAGATCGCCCAGGAGGGCGCCATTCAGATTTTCAAGGTTCCCGGCTCCGGCTTTGAGGAGGTCATCGTGGGCGTGGTGGGTACACTGCAATTTGACGTCTTCCAGTACCGCATGAAAAACGAGTACGGCGTGGAGCTGCGGATGGAAATGCTGCCCTACGAGGAGATCCGTCTCATCGACGAATACCCCGGCGACCCGACCGACCTGAATCTCGGCTCTGACGCGGAGCTGTTGGAAGACTACCGCGGCCGCAGTCTGCTGGTATTCTCCAGCTTCTGGGCGATCGACTTCACCTGCCGCCGCAACCCCGGATTGAAAGTATCGGAAATCGTGGTGGCAGAAGGCTGATATCCGCTGCTTACGTTGGGAGGGAATCGTGTGAAACCGTGGCAGCATTTCAAGACCATAACCAAGCACCGCTGGCTGGTGATGCTGGGCTGCTTCCGGGTGGGGCTGTACCGTCAGGGACTGACCCACGATTTAAGCAAATACGCCCCCACGGAATTCTGGGCGGGGGCGCGGTACTATCAGGGCAACCGCAGCCCCAACGCCGCCGAGCGGGAGGACAAGGGCTACAGCGAAGCCTGGATGCACCACAAGGGGCGCAACCGCCACCACTACGAATACTGGACGGACATGAACCGGGAGACGAAGTGCTACGAGTCCGTCCCCATGCCCCGCCGGTATTTTGTGGAGATGGTAATGGATCGCCGGGCGGCCTGCATGACATACCAGGGCAAAGCCTACCGGGACGATTCCGCTCTGCAATATTTCGAGCGCAGCCGGGAAAAGGACTTGATGCACCCGGAAACCAGCCGCCAGCTCCGCTTCGTGCTGCGGATGCTGGCCGAGCAGGGAGAGAAGGAGACCTTCTCCTATCTGCGCCGGTCTGTGCTGAAAGGAAAGCCATTTCCCTGGGAGGAAGCGCAGGATAGCCTTATGCGCAAATAATAAAGGCAACACCGCACAATTCGGCAAGAAGTCTCAGCCAGAATTTTTGCCCGGCCGATTGTAAAATGAAGTTGGACACCTGACAAAAAGGAATCCATAGTGACTTCCCGTATGGTAGAATGAAGTATCCAAACACCATTCACCGGAGGAAATCACTATGGATCACACCCAGTATACCACAAATAAGGCAGATCGCAAACCCGGAAAACATCTGACCAGGGAAGATCGGGGCGCAATCGAGGCAATGAAGAAGCTGGGGCAGTCTAATCGGGCCATTGCCAGATATCTGAACTGTTCCCCCACCACCGTTTCGAACGAATTGAAACGCGGCACGCGGCCCAAAAACGGCCGGAGCGGCCGTACTCCCGGCTACTGCGCAAAATGCGGAATGCTTGTATATCAAACGCATAGAGCAAACTGCCACAAGCCACACAGCCTTCGTAAAGGCAGCACTTTTGCTCAATGGGTCGTAAACCAGGTGCGTCAGGAGAAATGGTCGTTGGATGCCTGTGTGGGCTACGCACGAAAGCATAAGCTGTTTCTGCCTACGGAAATGGTCTTCACCAAGACCCTGTACAATGAGGTATGGGCAGGCAATCTGGTGCTGGAGCCGCTGGAGCTTCCCGAGGCTTTGAAACGAAAAAAGTGTTGCAAAAGTACTGGTAATCGTAAAAAAGCATACGGAACATCCATAGACGAGCGGCCCCAAATTGCATCGTCCAGGCTGGAGGTTGGCCACTGGGAAGGTGATACAGTGGTTGGAAAGCGCAATGGCAAGGAGGCTATTATCCTGACCTTGCTGGAAAAGAAAACACAGCACTACCTCGCAATCCGCATTCCCGGAAAGACCAGCGAGGCGGTCAATGCGGCGATGCAAAAGCTCCGTGAGGACTTTGGAGAGTCGTTTTTCAGCCAGATATTCAAGACAATTACCGTGGACAACGGGCCGGAGTTTGCGGATTTTGCCCAAACAGAACAGTTCGGGACGAAGGTTTACTTTGCCCACCCGTATACTAATTCTCAATTAAACAGTTCAATTATCCACTGTCTTCCAGTGATACTGGAAATGACCTGGTTGGACAATTTGCAAATGGTATCACACAAGCGATCCACTACCTTTTCAAGAGTCGCAAAGATTTCATTGCGGAATCCGCGTTTGCGGATCTCTTTCCAGATTTGCTCAATGGGGTTCATCTCAGGCGTGTACGATGGGATGTGGAAAAGGACAATATTCTCCGGCAATTCCAGACCTGCGGATTTATGCCATGCCGCACCATCACAGCAGAGCAATATGATATCCTCAGAATAATGTTCCGATAATTGCTTCAAAAAAATATTCATGCATACCGTATTGCAATAAGGCACAACAAGGAAGTACCCATCACCGGTCATCGGCTCTACCGCTCCATAGGCATAGCGATACTCCCGGATGTGGTGACAAGGCACGCTGGGTCGTATCGCTTCCCCGCACCAGCAGTATTTGGGCTTGTTTATTCTTCCAAATCCAGCCTCGTCCTGGAACATTAAGCGGATGTTCTTCTCGCTGTGGATAACTTTCAGGGCTTCTACAGAGGTTTTAATTTTTTTGAGGCCGCGATTTCTTCTTCGATGGCCTTCTTGGGATGCTTGCTGCGGGGCATGACCTTTCGCCATCCACGCCGATGTAGAACACGATAGATTTGCCCTGTGCTCATAGGATGGTCAATTGCCTGCTGATACGCTTTCGCGATTTCACTGATTTCCACCAGCTCTCCCTTTTCTGCCCGTTCCTGAAAGTGAGCCAGGATGGAAGCTTCTTCCTCTATGCTCATGTTGCGATGATTGCCGCCGTAATGATTGCCGGAAATCGCCTCAATACCGTGATCCCTGTATTTTGCTACAAGTCGTGTCACAGAGCCCGCATGGAATCCTGTTGCCGCCGCTACCTCATTAGATGATGCTCCTTTTACACGCAGCTCTAATGCTTTCAATCTGGCCTCTGCTCGCTTATCTTTGTTGTCTTTTCGAGCCTGCTCGATTTCTTTGATTTGTTCCTCGCTGAATTTATATCTGGAAGCCATTCTTATCACCCAGATACAGTATATCACATCATTTCTTATATTTGTACTGTTTTATTGGAGAGTAGTATTACACATCCTGGGAACGGGCGCAGAAGGAGCGGGAAAACGGAATGCTCCGCCGATATGTCCCCAAAGGAGTCTCCATTGAGAACTTCTCAGATGAGGAGATTCTCTGGGCCGCAGATGCGCTCAACAGTCTACCCCGCAGGAATCTGGGATACTGCACGCCGGAGGAACTGTTTGAGGCTTTCCTGGATACCATCTACGCAGCCTGAGCGGCTGCGAAGCCCCAATTTTGGTTGAAGCTGACGCTTCAACCAAAATCGTGGCTGATTTTAGAGCCTCTTTCTACCAGAGGGTGTCCAACTTGCACTTGCAATTTGCGGACGAAAACGATTCGCTCACAGCCGCAGACGATTTATTCAGAGGTCCCTTAAAACAACAGCTTCCTTACCAGCACGCTTACCAACCACGGTATCGCCCTCCCAATGACCTTCCTCCGTGCGCTGGGAGGCGATTTCAGGTCGCAAATCAATACTTTTACCGAAGTTTTTCCTGTTTTCGCGAGGCTTGGCAGACCGAGTGCGCTTCCTTTTTACAGCTTCCGGCAGCTCCATGATTCCAACGGGAAGATTACCCACCCACGCTTCATTGTAGAACGTGCGGGTACAGAGCATCTCATTGGCAGGAAACAGGCTGTGGCGTTTTGCGTAGCCGGTGCAAGCGTCCAGAGACCACTTATGTTCTCTGACCTGAACGGCAACCCAGGACACGAACGCTCCGCAGGAAACCAGCTTGTGCGGCTTCCGGGAACGAAGTCGATTGGTATGGTACACAGCATCCCCGCGCTTGGCGCTGTACCCAGGCGCACGACCTTTCTTCAATTTGCGCTGCGGTGTGCCACGCTGCAGCTCGTTTCCTATTGTGGTCGGAGAACAACCCAGCACTCTGGCAATGGCCCTGTTGGACAGGCCTTGCTGCTTCAGAGCCTGGATAGCACCTCTTTCTTCTCGCTGAAGATGCTGTCCGCTCTTGCGTTCCGGCAGATCTGTGATATAATGACAGCAGTCCATAGTGATTGCCCTCCTTCGATAAATGTGATGTGGTAACTACATTTTATCATGCGGGTATATCACTATGGATTTTTCTTTTATGTGTCCAACTTCATTTTACAATCAACCTTGCACCACAATTCAGTGTTTACACAGAATTTGGGATTGACCCACTCCAACCATCCGGCTGTAGCTTTTTGCAATTCTATCTGCCGGTCATGATGTTCAGAATTTCTTGATCCGTTTGACGCATGCCACGGTTGGCAAGTCGACCGATGTTTGTAATGGTGTTTTCTACGCCCTTGGTGACAATACCATCACCATCGAAGAATTCTAGACCGTTGCAGAACATTTGGTAGCCAAGTATGCCGTTTGTGACGGCTGTCGCGATCTTTGCCGCACAGGAGGGCTTTGCTCCGTCACATACCATACCGGACAGGATGGCCAGACTGTTTACGATCGTGTGAGCGATCTCGCAGTATCGTCCCCCTTCCAGCCATGCAATGCCGCAAGCGGCGCCTACACCGGCGCTGGTGGCACCGCAGAACGCGGACAGACGGCCAATGCTGGTTTTCTGGTGGATGGTGATCAGGTTGGATACCAGCAGCGCCCGGAGGGTGCTCTCCTTCCCAATCCCCATTTCCCGGGCGCACACGATGACCGGAACGGAAGCTGTGAGACCCTGATTGCCGCTGCCGGAGACAATGACGACCGGAAGCTCACACCCACTCATCCGGGCGTCGCTTCCTGCGGCGGCCGCGGCTGCGGCACGCTGGTACCGATTTGCAGCGGTCTTCATCATGGTACGGCCTACTTGTGCCCCCCATTGGCCGCGCAGACCTTCCTCCGAAATGGCCATATTGCACTGAATCTGGAGCTCCAGCAGTTCCTGCACATCCATAAGATCTGCCGTTTCCGCAAAATCCAGAATATCCACCACATTCACCTGCGCCCGATCTGTTTGCGCCTCTTCCGGCACGGCACAGTTTTCGCATTGGATGTTTTGTTCCGTGGCACTGCCGTTGTGCTCCATCACGGTGACATTGGTGTGATAGTCCTCAATCACCACTCGTGCGTTTTCGCAGCCGGTGAAAAGCTCGACCTCAATGTAGAAGATTTTTGGCGTTTCTGCCGGTAAAACCTCAATAGGGCAGCGATCCAGAAACTCCTGAATGTGGGGCTTCTGGGACGGGCCAACATGAGACAGAACCTGCAGTCCTGCGGTTTCGTCTCCCACGGAGGCGCCGGCGGCTACAGCGGTTTTCAGCCCTTTCATCCCACAAGTGTTGGGTACGACAACGCTTTTTACATTTTTAATGATGTTTCCGCTGACTGACAGTGTACAGCGTCGGATTTCCTCCGGTGCATTCAATAAACTCCGAGCCAGAGCGGCACAGTATGCAACTGCTGCCGGTTCCGTGCAGCCCATTGCCAGCAGGAGTTCTTCCCGGAGGATAGACAGATACATTTGATATCGTGGATCCTTTTTATCCATACAAGATTATCTCTCTTTCAGAAATTCCTCATAGGGTCTATCAGAAAACCGGAAATATGACCAACAGCGAGGGATTTTTTGCCTGATGAAGCCATTTTTTCGCAGGAATACTTTGTGTATTGCAAGAGAAAATGGCGCACAGCAGGCGGAAAAGACCCGCTGTTTGGGCATGTTGACGGTTTTCAGATAGGCCCTAGAAACTCCGAACAAACTGTTTGCAGCCGAATGACGGAATATTTGCGCTCAGCCGGTGAGACGGGAGGCGCACGGGCTGTTTTATAAGCGCCCATCCCTTGTCCGAAATCAAATTACTTCGCGATCGGCGTTTGCCAGTTTAATCAGGGGTTCCTCCACAGCATAATTCGATGATGGCGCGGATGTAGACCCGTGCGCCAAACCGAAGCTGCTCCAAATCGACGTATTCATCCGCTCCATGGGTGCCGGTGCGGATGACCGGATGGGCAAAGCCAAAGGCCACCGCTCCGGGGATGCTGTGGGCATAAGTATTGCCTGCAATGGCACAGCAGCAAGCGTTTTCTCCTCCTGCATCCCGGTAGCATTCCAGCAGAGTGCGAACAAAGTGAGAATCTGCCGGTACACAGTGAGCCTGACTGAAGCCGGAAACTTCTACCGTAAAACCGATTTTCTCCAGACTTTGTACCAGCGCATCCCGCTCGTCCTCGGCGCAGGCTGTGGGAGGATAACGTTTTTCACACACACCGGTCAGCCTTCCATTTTCAAGCTTCATCGCGCTCAGGCTTGCGGTGACGGTTTCCTCTTCGTTTACCTGCCGAATTGCTCCCTGCGGCGGGAACAATCCGGCAAGGGAGCCTGCCCAGTCCGGTGCGCCCGGGCAGGCGGCAATCACTCCCAGAAGAATGGATAGTGCATTGCAGCCCTTGGAAGGGGAGGCGGCATGTGCCGCTGTACCGTGAGCTTTCAGGCAGCACAGTCCATCCGATCCAACCTCCAGGCTGCATTGCCCAGCTTGAAGGGTAGATAATATGACCCGTATCTGTGCCGGATCAGCGGCCAGCACCGCTTGAGCGCTGTCCGGTACTGCATTGGCTGCCCCGCCGCCGGATAAAAACCGTACCGGGCAATCCGGCGGAATCTTTTTTTCAAAACGACATTCCATCCGACCCTTTTCGGAATTAATTACCGGAAAGGCGGCATCCGGTGTCACGGTCATTCGTGCCGGCGGAACGGCGGCATAATAAACGCGAATATCCTCCGCACCCGTTTCTTCCGAGCATCCCCAGATCAGACGTACCCGGCGCTGCAGCGCCGCTCCGCATTGCCTGACCGCAAGAAGCGCGTACAGTACCGCAATGGTTGGCCCCTTGTTATCTGCGGCACCCCGGCCATACAGCCGGTTTCCCACTTGACGCGGTTCAAAGGGCTGAGAGATTTTCCAGTTCTCTCCGGCAGGGACGACATCCAAATGGGTCAGAATATCCAGCCCCGGTTCCTGGGGGCCATAGTCGGCTGTCCCAACATAGCCGTCCCAATTTTGTATATTCAGGCCCATTTCCCCGGCACGACTGAGCATGTATTCCAACGCCGCCGCGGGTCCTTGGCCAAACGGAGTCCCCGGGGCGGCCTCCCCGCGTGTGCTTTCGATTCGGATAAGCTGCTTTAAGTCCCGGAGCAATTCCGGCCAATGTGCGTACAGAGCCTCCTCAGCGCTGCGCACCCAGTCACTATGCTGCATGAATTTACCTTTCTTCATCTTTCATTGCCGTTGATGCCCGGATGATCAGGGTAGTGGGAAGGCAGCTATCCGTCACGGTTTCCCTGCCGATGGCCCGCAGAAGCATATCCACGGCCTGACAACCAATGTCATAGGCACATTGGCTTACACTGGTAAGCTTTGGATGTGCGATCTGTGCTACCTCGCTGTTATCATAGCCAATGATCGAGATCCGCTCCGGTACGGATATGTTCTGCTCCTGCAATGCTTCCATGGCACCGGCTGCTACCAGATCATTGCCGCAGATCAACGCATCAAATGGTGTGAGGGTGGATAAAAAACTGTTCATGGCGCGGTACCCGCTTTTATAATCAAAACTGGTTATGGAAATCAGCTCTTTGTCCAGGGGGATCTCTTCCTCAGCCAGGGCGCGGCGGTAGCCGGCCATGCGTTCCAAAGTGGTGTAGGCGCCGCGATGGCCGGAATCCAGCATCTCCACCACGCCATTGACGCCTTCACAAGGCGCAGACCAGAATCCGGCAAAGAAAGCGATCCTTTTCCGGCCCTGCTGCAGCAGATACTTTGCTGCCCTGTAGCCGCCCATTTCGTCATCCATGTATACGTGAGGCAGCCCCGGAACCACATTGCGCCGCAGGGCAATTATCACGGGAATTCCGCGCTGCTGAACCTTTTGGAGGCAATTATTGGACATTTTACTGATGGGGCAGTAAATGAGTCCACTAGAGCCGCTGGAGGCAATGGATTCAATACAAGCCAGATTCTGCTGTTCGTCTCCGTTGCTGGAATACACGTTGACCCGATAGTTTCGTCTCGTTGCCTCGCACATAATACCCTGAAGTGCCTCGGCAAAAACGGCAATACGTGCGGTCGGAATAATCACACTGATAAGCTTGCTGTCACCTACTCGCACGCTGCGGGCGCTAGCGTTGGGCACGTAGCCTAATCGCTCCACTGTATGCGTGACCCGTTCTCGCAATTCCTCATTTACGCTGTCGTTTGAGTTGATGACCCGTGAAACGGTTGAAACGGAAACGCCAGCCTCCCGCGCGACATCATGAATTGTTATCTTCTGCACATTTTCACCCCATTGTTTTTGTGGCCGTTATGCCTGCTGTGCGAGGGATATCCACAGGCGGGCGACCGGTTTTACTGACACAATCCCTTAATAGCTGCGCAGAGTCTCTGCAGGAAATGAATTTTCAGTCGCAATCAAATCCGGCGCCTAGGCCGTTCATGACCTCGAAGAAATTGGGAAAGGAGACGGCAGCGCACTCGGCATCCTTTACTGTGACGCACCCATCAGCGGCCAGCCCACTCACCAGCAGGGCCATTGCAACCCGATGGTCTCCATGGCTGTCCACCTCGGCTCCGTGTACGGTGCCGCCGTGTACTGTCATATTGTCGGAGCCAATCTCCGTACGGATCCCCATGCGCTGCAGCTCTTGCGCCATCACGGCTACCCGATCGGTTTCCTTCAGCCGCACATGCTCCAAGCCGGTAAAATGAGTGGTGCCTTCTGCAAAGGCGGCAGCGACGCTGAGAGCCGGAAGCGCATCAGGAATATCGTTCATGTTTATCTCTACGCCATGCAGCCGGGAGCCGGAGTGAACCAGCAAGCGGTTTCCGGGAATGTCCTTTTGCAAAGCCGCCCCCATCTGAATCAGCACATCCACTACGGCTTTGTCGCCCTGGCTGTCAGAGAAGTTTACGGCATCAATGACGATTTCGGAACCTGTGATGATGCCGGCAACCAGAGGAAAAGCGACGCCGGACCAGTCACCGGAGATGGTGGTTTCGAGACCGCGGTATTTCTGGCCGCCTCGGATGTGGAAATGCGTATAGTCGTCGTTATTTTCCAATACAACGCCAAACCGTGCCATCCAGTCCAGGGTAATGTCAAGATAGGGTTTCTCCTTTGGGTTGCGGATAACGATATCAGTGTCTGATTTCAACAGGGGGGCAGCCATCATGATGCCGGACACAATCTGGCTGAGCTTGCCGTCAAAGTGGGCAGTACCGCCTCTCATGACGCCGTGAATCACCGCCGGGCAGGAAGTGCTGCCAGGGCGGCTGGGTTCTGCAAAGCCGCCCAGTTCCCGGATGGCTGAAAGAGTTTCATCAATGGGCCGGCGCAGGATCTGCGCGTCGCCGGTGACGAAGGTGTAGCCGTCCACCAGCGCTGCAATGGGGGTGGCGAAATATGCCACGGAACCAGAATTGCCGCAGTCAAGGTAGTTGCCTGGGACGGTGAGCTTTCCACCGCAACCGTCCACAACCCAGCAGCCATCGTCCTCCTGGACGGTGGCGCCAAACTGCCGTGCCGCTGCAAGGGCACTGCGACCATCCAGACTCAACAGGGGATTATGGATGACGGAACAGCCTTCTGCCAGTGTTGCCAGCAGAACAGCACGGATAGTGTGGCTCTTTGAACCCGGAACGACGGCATGGCCGGAGAGCTTGTGGGGGGTCGATTGAGCAATCATATTTGTGTAACCTCCTGGCTGTATTAAGTGGATTGCTTTCCGTGGAAGCGCGCAAGGATTTGAATGATGTCCCGGATATTTGTTTCCGGGTTGAATCCAAGAACCGTCTCTTCGAGTTGCTCTGTTTCTTCGGCCGTCAGAATGCCGCCGGCAAGGGCGCGGAACTTTTTACACAGTGCGTCGTCAGATGGTGCTGCGTCCCATTCGCAGGACGTTGCTTCTTCAAAAAGGCGGCGGCCATCCCGAAGCTGAATGGAGATACCACATCCGCGGATGCTGAAGGGACTATCGCCATAGGCATCGTTGCATATAACCTTCATTTTCCTGCGCAGTGGTTCCACGTCTGAATTTTGAATCCGCTGCTCGAAGAAGGCTTCGGGCAGCAAATCTCCTTCCAACAACGTCACGGCAACGATGTAGGGCAGACACAGCCGAGCAGACGACGGTGTCAGCGGATCCTGAACACCGGCATTCAGCGCGTAGGAGTAGGGATAAGTGCTGATCGTTACGGAGGAAATCTCTGCCGGATCAAGGTGCTCCCGAGCCAGCAGCCGCTTTACCGCTGTCACGGCAGGATGTACGGAATGGCAGGCGGAAAATTGCTTGAAGGAGATATCATTGATATAGAAATGGGAGCCGGGGGCAACATCCAGCCCCTTTGTCCCGGTAAAGAATTTGCCAAGAGATTTTTCGCCCTCCAAAATGTGCTTGGGGCCGGAAAGACCTCGTTTTGCTACCTGGGCGGCAAAAATACCCAGTGCTACGCCCCAGCCGCCGTAGAGATCCTTGGAGTCCGCTCCCTCCATGAAGGAACTGAACGGGCACACCGGAAGTAGAGAGGCCGCAATGCACAGAGCATTTTCAATCCCATCCGGGGTCAATCCCAGCAGCAGAGCGGAAGAACCGGCCACCCCAAGAGCACCGATGAAGCCAGGACCATGTAACCCGAAGTCGCGCATCTGCGCCGTGGCAAGCAGCCCAAGACGCATGCAAATGTCGTAGCCGAATACAGCCCCGCGGAGGATATCGGCTCCGTCCCAGTCGTAAATTTGAGCCTGGGCGAGAATGGACGACCAAATGTACACACCGGGATGGACGGAAGCACCGATGCCTGAGCAGTCGTCCAACTCAATGTTGGATGTCCGTACTGCATTGGCAAAGGCGGCGGCCCATGCGGAGGTGCGGTTCGCTTCTCCCCATACTGCCGCATTCTCCGGGCTTTGGGGCACCAGTGCCATAATCTGCTGTACTAACGATTCACACATTCCGTATCCGGCGGGGAACACAGAACAGCCAATATGATCCAGTAGGCACCGGCGTACCTGATGAAGTGTTTCTTCGTCAAAATCCGAAACACGGCAGTTATAAAAATACTCTGAAAGGCCGTGCAGATAATTTGATTTTTCCATGTTTTTGTTTTCCCTTCTGTAGAGGTTTCAAAGGCGGCCTATAGCAAGGCACCCTGACTCAGTAGCAAAGCCTGCACATCCCGTAGCGTGTGGGGCAGTCCTCCGGCTTCCAGAGCGGCCGCACATCCGGCTGCGTGGCCGGTTGCAAAGCAGGTGCCCATGACTCTCACGGATGCAAGCGCTTCGTGGCTGGCGCAGATATTCCGTCCGGCGCACCAGAGATTGTCCGGCGTCCGGGCTTTCAGGCAGCCTAAGGGAATACCATACCAGTGTGCACTTTCCATTGCCCGATATTCGGACATGTCATTGATGACTCGGTGATTTTCCAGGGGCCAGGCTCCCCGTGCAATGCTGGATTCCGGTACCTGTTCACCCCGGAGAATGTGCATCTCCGTCAACTCCTGCTGGCAGAGAATCCGCCGGGATTCCCGTATTCCAATCCGGGGACCAGTGGAAAGCAGGTAGCTCTTTTCCATGCCGGGCAGAAAATCCCGAAGTGCCCTGGCATAGGCGTGAGCCATTTCCCGCGTGGCGCACTGGGCGCGGGTCAGACTCTCGGCGTCCAACCCGGTCAGTTCAAAATTGGGGAGGGAGAGATTGGCAACGCAACCCTTCTGGGCCAGCCAGAGCGGTGCTCGCATTTTAGTCATGGGGCCGTAGCCCGCTGCCCGCGCCTTTTCCAGAGCGGCACCGATGTCCTCGGATGTGACCTTCAGATCCCGGGGAACACCGCCCAAACGCATCTCCATGGTGGCCATTTGCACATGTCCCTGCTCGTCGCCGAATTTTGTTTCGCTTCCGGCGAGATGAGCAAGGTTTGCATCTCCCGTGGTATCCACAAGAACCTCTGCGGACACGGTAAAGGTACCCTCATCGTCGGCGACGATAATATTGTCAATGTGGTTGCCCCGCAGATTGACCGCTATCATATAGGCGTCCAGAAGCAAGTGAACACCGTGCTCCTGCACCAGAATTTCAAGTGCCAGTTTGAGCACCTCCGGATCGTAATTGATAATCCGGTTTCCCAGAGCAGTGAGACTGGGAGTGGTGTCCTCACCCATGGAGCGAAGCATTTCCAGAACCTCTTCGCCAAAGCCGCGAACAATTTGGTGCTCTTCTGCTTCGCTGGTGAAAAAGCCGCAGAACGAAGCGACGCCGCAGTGGGTTCCTGTCCCGCCTAGATAGGAGCTGCGTTCAATCAGAATGCATTTTGCCCCTGCCTGGCTGGCCGCAGACGCAGCGGCAACACCGGCGGCACCGCCGCCGATCACTGCCACATCACATTCCAAGTGCCGCATTGCAGATGTCTCCTCCCTTTTTACAACCCGTTGATTTCACGGACGTAGTGGCATGCCACAAAATGATTTTCCATAATTTCTTCCAGTGCCGGGGACTGCTGGAAACAACGCTCCCTTGCATATGGACATCGGGCGGCAAAACGACAGCCGGGCTTGGGATTCACCGGCGAAGTGATTTCACCCCGCAGTAGCGCATGATCCCGGCGAGCCTTTAATGTGGGCTCTGGGATGGCGGCAAGTAGTGCTTTGGAGTAGGGATGCAGCGTGTTTTCAAACAGTTCGTCGGATTCGCTCTTTTCCACTACCATACCCAAGTACATAACCATAATTTCATTGGAAATGTGCTTAACAACAGACAGGTCGTGGGTAATGAACATATAGGTAAGCTTCCGCTCTTCCTGCAGATCCTGCATCAAATTCAGAATCTGAGCCTGAATGGAAACATCCAGGGCCGAAACCGGTTCGTCACATACAATGAATTGGGGCTCCAGCGCAAGGGCCCGGGCGATGCCAATTCGCTGACGGCGGCCGCCGTCAAGCTCGTGCGGATAGGAGCTGGCAAAGCGCTGGGCAAGACCTACGGTATCCATCAGCTCTTCCACGCGTTTTTGCAGCTCCGCTCCCTTGCAGATATTGTGGATGTGCAGAGGCTCACCTATGATTTCACTGACGGACATCCGGGGATTCAGAGACGCGAAGGGATCCTGGAATACAATCTGCATCTCCCGGCGCAGGGCCTTGGTTTCCTTGACATTGGTGATGTCCTGGCCGTTAAATAAAATGGTGCCATCTGTGGAATCCAGCAGCCGGATAATCACCCGCCCCAAGGTCGATTTACCGCACCCGGATTCTCCGACGACTCCCAGCGTGGATCCGGCAGAGATGGAAAAACTGACGTCATCCACGGCATGCAGGTAGCCGCTCGGTGTTTTGAAATATTTTTTCAGGTTTCTGACTTCAATTAGATTGCCCATATTTTCCTCCGTTATCTCTGCGGGGAGGGGACTCACCCCATATCTCCCGACTCATTTTGATACAGCACACAGCAGACCTGGTGTCCAGGCGCGACCTCCACGGAGTCCGGCATACGTTGCTCACATGCCGCCGTGCAGTTGGCACAGCGCGGCGCAAATGGGCATCCGGGGGGCAGGTCAGTGGGGTCGGGCATTAGTCCGTGGATGGGCTGAAGTCGCTTGACCTTGGATGAGAGACTGGGCAGGGAAGCAAACAGCCCCTTGGTGTATGGGTGCTTGGTGTTCTCATAGATTTCCTGAATGGAGCCGCTTTCTACAATGCGTCCTGCATAAATGACGGCAACCTTGTCACACACCTGAGCGACAACGCCCAGATCATGTGTGATCATCAGCATGGCAGTATTGTATTTTTGCTGCAATTCCTTCATCAGGTGCAGCACCTGGGCCTGAATAGTGACATCCAGGGCTGTAGTTGGCTCGTCGGCAATAATAAGATGAGGATTGCAGGCCAGTGCAATGGCAATGACAACCCGCTGCTTCATACCGCCGGAGAATTGATGCGGGTAGTCGCCCAGCCGCTCCGCCGGGATGCCCACCGTTTCCAGCATTTCTGCGGCAGTTTTCAGGGCGTCCTTGCGGCTTAATTTCTTGTGAATACGTACAACCTCTGCAATCTGCTCCCCAACAGTCAGCACTGGATTCAGAGCGGTCATGGGATCCTGGAAGATCATGGATGCCTCCCGGCCTCGGAAACTGCGCTTCTCACTTTTGCTCAATTTCAACAGATCGCGTCCATCAAACTCAATGGAGCCACCCACAATCCGCCCGGGTGGATCGGGAATCAACTGCATCAGGCCTAAAGCCGTGGTGGTTTTACCGGCACCAGTCTCACCTACCAGCCCCAGAGTTTCCCCCCGATTGATATCAAAATTGATCCCGTTTACAGCGTGAACAGTACCACTGTCCGTCACATATTCAATGGTCAGGTCGCGTACACGCAAAAGCGTATTGGACTGCTTATGTTCCATGGTTCTACCTCTCTTACTTTTTCAGCTTGGGGTCCAGAGCGTCCCGCAGTCCGTCTCCGAACAGGTTGAGCGCTAAAACCGTAATCATTATGGCTAAACCCGGGAATAGAACCATGTGCCAGTAGTCGCGCATGTAGCTGCGAGCAGCAGAAAGCATGGAGCCCCATTCCGGGGTAGGGGGCGAAATACCGATGCCAAGGAAGCTAAGCGATGCTGCCAGAAGAATTGCTGTGCCGACACCCAGAGTTGCCTGCACGATGATAGGAGCCAGCACATTAGGGAAAACGTATTTTTTGATGATATGGAAATTGGAGGCACCGATAGCGCGGGCTGCTTCCACATACTCCTGATCCTTGACCGTCAGGGTGGAGGCGCGCACCACGCGGGTAAAGCTGGGAATGGTACCGATCGCAACGGCGATCATGGCGTTGACCAGACCGGGACCCAGGGTAGTTGCAATGGCAATGGCCAGCACCGTGCGGGGAATGGCCATCAGTATATCGGAGCCGCGCATGATAATGGTATCGGATGCGCCGCCAAAGTAACCGGCGCAGGCGCCCAAAATGCTGCCGACAATGGTGCTGATCGCCAGGGAAATAAAGCCGATCAGCAGAGAAATGCGGGTGCCATAAACGATACGGCTGAAAATATCCCGGCCATAGTTGTCGGTACCCATAACGTGCTGCCAGGAGGGCAGCTCCAGCATCTGAGAGTAGTTCTGATCATCATAGCCATAGGGCGCCACAACATCGGCAAAAATTGCCAGAAAAACCAGCAGGATGAGGACACACAGGCCGAACATTGCCATGCGGTTTTTCCGAAGACGTCTCCATACGTCACGCCATTGGCTGTTTTTCTTCGTTTTCGGTTTCATGCTTAAGCTCCCTCCTGACTGCTTTGCTTTGCGGGGTGCTTTTCTTTCTTACGGGCGTACTGGGTCGCGATCCGGGGATCCACGAAGGCGTACAGCAGATCAACGATCAGATTCAGCAGGCTGCACAGCACCGCAATTACCAAAACGCCGCCCTGCACCACAGGATAGTTCCGGGCTTTAATGGCATCCACCATCATTTTTCCGATGCCGGGGATCGCGAACACCTGCTCATTGACCACCGCGCCCGCCAGGCCGCTGGCGAACTGGATGCCGATGATGGTGATGATGGGGATCAGCGCATTCTTCAGCGCGTGATGGGTGATGATTTTGCCCTCCGTCTGCCCCTTAGCCCGGGCAGTGCGGATGTAGTCCTGCCGGATAACCTCCAGCATGCTGGAGCGGGTCATTCGGGTGATGGTGGCAACGGACACCGCACTAACGCTGATAACAGGTAAAATATAATATTTCCAACCGTACAGACCGGAGGCGGGAAGCCAGTTCAGGTTGACGGAAAACAGCAGGATCAGCATCATGGCCAGCCAGAAGCTGGGAATGGTAATGCCCAGCAGCGCCAGCACTGTGACGATGTTATCTGCAATGGAATACTGCTTGACTGCCGACAAAATACCGACGGGAATACCGATAAGTACGCTGAAAATACAGCTCAGGGCGGCAATACGGGCTGTCACTGGCAGCCGTGCCATGATTTCTTCGGTAACGGGCAATCCGGTCACATAGCTTGTACCCAGATCCCCATGGCACAGGCCAACCAAATAGTTGGCATACCGCACCAGAAATGGGTCGTTCAGTCCCATTTCATCCCGAAGCTCCTGGACTTCTTCCTCTGTTGCCATGTCACCCAGAATCATCCGTGCAGGGTCGCCCTTGGTGAAATACATCAGAGTGAAAATAATCAGCGTAACACCAATCAACACCGGAATGGTGACAAGAATACGCTTGATGACATATCGCAGCATAAGTTTGTTCTCCTTAGAAAAATGTCCCGCAAGTTTTCCGGTCTATCGCAAAACAATGCGGGACATTATATGTTACTGACGCCGCTGGGCGGCGTTACCTGCCGTGATCAGCCTACGAACTGCACGCGGGTCAGGTCGGGCATCAAATCGGGGTAGAAAGGCAGATTGGTTACATCGGCCCGAGCGCCGTAGGCACCCTTGGGGAAGGCGATGGGAATGGTGTAGGTGCGATCCCACAGGTAATCCTGCAGCTCCTGGTAGATCGCGATACGCTCGTCCTCAGCATAGGTCTGCTGACCCTTCTGCAGCAGCTCGTCGATGTGGCTGTCACCGTGACGCAGGGAAATGGTGCGGGAGGTGGGCCATGCAATCAGGGCGGCGGCGGGGTCGGGAATGGAGGCGGTGTTGGTCATCAGAGCCATGGTAATTTCACCGGCGTTGTTCATCTGAGTGAAGGTAGCCAGATCCAGGAACTGAACCGTGACGTTGACGCCGATCTGACCCCACATGTTCTGCAGCACTTCGGAAAAGGCCAGATTGACGGCGCTTTCGTAGGTCATGTAGGTCACGTCCAGACCGTCGGGATATCCGGCCTCCGCCAGCAGCTCCTTTGCCTTTTCGGGGTCATACTCTCTGGGGCCAATCGTCTTGTGACCCATAATGGTGGGGGAGTAGTAGCTGTCAGCCACATCTGCGGTGCCCTGCCAGACGGCCTTGACCAGGGATTCCAGATCCAGACCATAGGCCAGTGCCTTGCGCAGCTTTTCGTTTCCGGCGATGGGAGCCAGGGAGTTATTCAGGCACAGATAGGAAATGCCCTGGGTGTTGCCGCTGATCAGTTGGGTCTCGGGGTTTTCATCAATACGATTCCAGTCGGCGGCTGCCAGTTCAAAGGCAATATCAACGCCGCCGGTCTCCAATTCAATGGTACGGGAAGAGGCTTCCACGATGACACGAGCCACAAACTCCTTGAAAGCAGGAGCTTCGCCCCAATAGCCGTCGTAAGCTTCCATCTCAATGCGGTCGCCAGTGACCCAGCGGGTGAACTTCATGGGGCCGGTACCCACGGGATTCCGGGCAAAAGCATCCGGCCCCATCTCGTTGTAGATGTCTTCGCTGACGATACCTGCACGCAGGGTGGCCAGAGCCTCCAGCAGGGGGGCATAGGTGTAGAGAAGCTTCACCGTCAGGTTGTAGTCATCCTCGATCGTGATGTTTTCGTAGTCGATGCACTGGAAGAAGGTGGATGTAAAGGAGCTTTGCGCCAGCCTGGCCAGGGTGAATTTTACATCCTTTGCGGTGAGCTTGCTGCCATCGTGGAAGGTGACGTCGTCCCGCAGGCTGAAATGCAGGGTGGTATCATCCACGTATTCCCAGCTGGTGGCCAACCAGGGAATGAGTTCACCATCGTCGTTCTTCTTGATCAGCGGCTCCAACACCAGACTGGTGCAAATAAAGCCGTTCTGATTGGAGTGCGCGAAGGGGTCCAGTGTGGCGGGTTCCACCGGAAGAGCGATGGTTAAGGTCTCTTTGGTGGTCGTTGCCGTAGAAGCTCCGGCTTCAGCGGGTGCCTGCTCGCTTTTCGCTGCGGCCTCTGTTCCTTGGGACGCAGAGTTCCCTCCACAGGCTGCCAGTGACAACATGATTGCGATCACAAGCACAAGTGCGATCCATTTTTTGCTCATCTTGTTTCCTCCTTAGTTTTTATGTAATCGATTCTGTGAGAACCGACGCATACAATTAAAATCCCCTTTTAATATAAGCGGCCTGCATCTGCTCGATCGCCCGCTTCACCGTTGTGCGGGGGCAGGCAATATTCAGCCGCACAAAGCACGCACCTTCCGGACCGAACAGGCTGCCGGGATTGACTGCGATGGCACAGTCATTTACAAAGAAATCAATGACCTCCTGGTCGCTGATGCCCAGCTCCCGCCCGTCAAGCCACAGCAGATAAGTGCCCTCCGGCTTCACCAAATGGATGCGGGGCATGCGCTTTTTTAGCGCTTCATCTACATAGCGGATATTGTCCCACAGATAAGGAAGCATCTGCTCCAGATAGTCATCACACTGGGTATAGGCGGCGAGATAAGCCTCCATAGCGAAGACGTTCGGTACGTTGATGTGCGCCCCATCCAGCGCGTTGCGCAAAGGCTCCCGCAGTGAGGGATCCGAAACCACCACCGAGGAGGCCTCCAGCCCTGCAATGTTAAAGGTCTTGCTGGGGGCGTGACACAGAATCATGTTCTTCGCCGTCTCCGGGGAGGCGGCTGCGGCTACCGTGTGGACGTGTCCGCTGTATACAATATCTGCGTGAATCTCGTCGCTGACCAGAATAACGCCGTTGTCCGCGCAGATACGTGCCACCTTGGAAAGCTCCTCTGCGGTCCATACCCGTCCTACCGGATTGTGCGGGCTGCACAGGAGCATTATCTTTACCCTAGGCGAAGCTGCCCGACGTTCCAGATCAGCAAAATCTATGCTGTACCGCTCTCCGTCGAACAGCAGAGGATTGGCGTTGGGAGTCCGTCCGACCGCCCGCACCACATTCCGGAAGGGGTGGTAGACGGGCGTTTGAATTAATACCTCATCCCCTGGCTGAGTGAACGTCTGCACCGCCAGAGAAAGCGCCGGGACAACACCAGGGGAGAACAGAATACTTTCCGGTGCACAGGAAAAATTGTGCTGCCGCCTGAGCCACCCTGCCGTCACGGCGCCAAATTCCGGAGGGACAAACGCATAGCCGTAAATTGGGTGGGCGGCTCTCTTCTGCACTGCCTGTGTCACCGGCGCCGGGCACGCAAAATCACAGTCCGCCACCCACATAGGAAGAGCATCAGGGTTGCTGACCCGCATGGCCAGGTTGTCCCACTTGGTACATCGGGTTCCTTTGCGGGTAATTTCCAGATCAAAATTGTAACACACCTGCGCCGCCTCCTTTGTATCAGATAAGTCCGACGATATTCCAATAGGGGAGGAATATCAGGAAAATGCCAACAATAATCAAAATCATCATCGGCAGACCAAATTTTGTTGCATAACCGGAGGGGAAATACCCGTTGCCCACGCCAATCATCAGACTTACCGCGTGGAAGGGCAGCAGGAAATGGGCTGTCAGACTGATGTAGGCAATGAAGAAAACCTCCTGTACTGGCATGACGCTGCCGCAGATGGCCATCAGAGCCGGAAGCACGACAGAAAGGGTGGTGGTGTTGCTACCCAGCACCAGATGCATGCACATGGTGATGACGATAATCACCAGCAAATAGGCAAATCCAAACCGTCCCGGGAACATTTTCCCTACATAGGAAAAAATAACGTCTGCAATTCCGGTATACTTCAGTACGCTGCCAATGCAGAATGCCGCTGTTAAGAATACCATGGTGGAAATATCGATGGCAGAGAGATCCTTTTTCTTCAGCGCTCCCACTGCAAACAGCAGCGCTGTACCGACCAGAGTAATATAGGTCGGGTTGATTCCGTGCCAGCTGCTGGTCATCCACAGCAGCATGGTGCCAAGTACAATGCCCAGAACAATTTTTTCCTGCTTTGTAAACGGTTCCCGGTGTGTGTCGGCTTCCCCGCAGGGCGTCAGCTTCACGCCATACAGCTCTTTACGGAACACCAGGAAAAAGAGCCCGATTACTGCCAGTGTGTAAACTACTGTCGGAGCCAGCATATACTGCATCCATTCTCCGTTGGTCATGAGCAGAGAGGCGAAGCCAACCGCTGAGGTGTTCAGAATAATATCTGCATTCATTGCACCCATGTTCACAATCACATAAAACAGGAACACGGAAAACAGCAGCACAGACTGCGCCTCTTTGGACACATCCGTCTTTTTTAGGTGTGCCCGGACGATGTTTGCCAAAATAATCAGCCGAGCCAGAGGCTGCGGAATTATGTATATCGTGGCAGCAAAAAAGACGATAACGACCGCAACCATGCGAATAGGGGTTGCAGCAAAGCGAAAGAGTAGCGGCTGCACGGTTTTTTCTGCAATGCAGGCATTCTCAATGCCTCGGGAGAACAGGTAGCAGAAGATGATCAGCAAGAAATTATCCGACAGAGGAAAGGAGAATACCGTTTTAGCCGGTGCCTGTCCAACCAGCAGGAAAACAGCCAGAAGTGTACAGGAGGCGGTAATCTTCCCCACCCACCCTGTGGACCACCAGATAATCACTGTTATCAGGCTGCCCAGCACCAAGCTCTGCCGTAGGGTCATCCCCGAGGGGGTAAAGCGCCCTAGCAAAATCGGTACCAACAGGCAGCTGGCTGCTTTCAGCGGGTCTGGAATTGCTTTCTTAAAAAAGTTACTCATCCTCTTTTACACCTCAGACCACAGAATAAATAGAAATCGTTTTCTTAATCACATCTCTGATATGCCGATAGTATACCTCTTTATTCAAAAATTGTCAATATTTTTCCGTAATTTTGACTTAATATATAAATATAGCTTCGATAATTTGTACATAGTCTTCAAATTATTTTTAGAAAACGTTTTCTAATATATAGAATTAACACGTATGGGAAACGTACGCGCTTCTACAAAAACCAGAAATATGCTTATTGTAGATAACGTGCTTCTGGTGGCCTATGACGGCTTCAACCCCAGCGAGCTGGAGACGGAATGCAGGTCGCCTATGGGCGAAGCCAAGCGGCTTGGCGATTACATCGCAGAGCATTACGGCGGGAAAATCGATATTCTCTACGGCATTTCTTACGGCTGCCGGGTGCTGATGAAGGTTCTGGGTGATGAGCGCCCGACTGTCACGACCACGATCACCGACGGCATGCCCCTCCACAATTATCCGGATATCAAAAGAAAATGGGAGAAGGCCGTGTATCGCCTCTTCTACACCGTGTGCAAAGACGTCACCTCCTTCCGGGAGATTGAGGAGATGGAGAAAAGCTTGATTCAACCGTCCTTCCGCAGGCTGAAATTCGTAGATTGCAATAAGCCGTTCTGGAGAAGACTCATGTGCAAAGCATTTACAAAGGCGAAAACGGGCTGCAACCACTGGCACGACTATGAGATGCGCGTCGCGCCCTATGAGGAGGGCAATCCCATTTATTACGAGTTCACAGCCTGCCCTGCGGCGGAGTTTGCGAAACAGTACGGCCTTACGGAAATCATGCCTGCCTTGTGCAATGTGGACTATGGCTCCAAGGAGTTGATCCGCGCCCGGCTCGTGCGGACGATGACCTGCGTAGACGGGGGTGATCGGAATCAATTTCTGCGTGGGCGGGCGCTTCGAGGTCCGCTTTTCCCTGCGGAATCAGGTGCTTTTGAAGCCGGGGACATGGCGATCAGTTGCTGTGACGGCATGCACGGCAGCCAATCGGAATCCCATTTCCCCCTGGGCTACTATTGAGGACATCTGTCTCGAAAATTACCCCGGCGGCCGCTCGGCGCTGGATGGAGCGGAACGCATCGGCGTTCTGTGTGAATTTCTCTGTGTGGAAGGAAACCCTTCCTGGAAACAAATGGTACATGACAGCCCTGCAGGGCTGCGGTGCGAGCACGTGTTCCGGGAGCTGTACGAAAGCGTACCCTATCAGGATTTTGCCTTTTTGCAGCTCAAGACACTGGATCTGTTGATGTTTTGGGGCACATTCCCCGGGAGGAAGGGACGAACGTTTACTGCTCAGCGAAGCAGGTGGAGCTGATGTCCCACAGTTTATTGAAGAGTCTGCGTAGCTTGATGGGGCATCGCATATCCGCGCTTTCTTTTTTATCGTACTACCGATGTGCAAACCGGGTATCGCCGCAACAGCGGTGCTGTCTTTCTGCTTTTCGTGGAATGAGTTTATGTATGCCATGAATCTCACAAGCAGAAATGCAAAGACGCTTCCTCTCGCAATGATGACATACATGGGAGAAAGCGGAAATGAGTGGCAGATGATGGCGACCGCCGGAATTGTGATCCTGCTGCCGACCATTCTGTTTACGGTGCTGACACACAGAAATCTCGGCTCCGGTATGTCTTTTGGCGCTGTCAAAGAATAAAGAGAAGGGAATCATCTCTCCGTGTCGTGCATGCATGCCGGCCTGGAGAGATGATTCCCTTGCTTTTCTAAGGCAACACCGCACAATTGTGCCTGCAAGTCTCGGCCACCTTTTTTCCTCACTTCTTTGGTTTGAAGAATGGGAAATACACAAAGGATTCCTCTATTTTCCAAACTTTGAATTGGGACAAAAATCCTGGCTGAGTCTTCTTGCCAAATTGTGCGGTATTGCCATAAACTATTCGTGTCAAGTTTCATCCAGACTTGATTCCTCCTTTGGTTCTTTTTGGTGGTTGGCAGACTACCTCTATTCTACCAAAGGGGGATATTCTTTTCTACTCATAGCTAAAGCTTTTTGGAATCACCAGCCGGGCTGGTGGTTTTCTTCATCCTCCCAATGGGGTTGCTGCAAAAACGAATTTTGCAACAGCCCCTGAAGAAGTGCGGTAAAAAGGCGGCTGAGGCTTGCAGGCACAATTGTGCGGTGTTGCCTTATACTACTTCTTAATAAAACGTTTCAAATAATTGCAGTGA
>ERZ791802.675-NODE-675-length-31987-cov-10.465614_pt1 | contig 31987 bp, 28 predicted proteins | sample MGYA00510308_ERZ791802 | MGnify/ENA primary metagenome ERZ791802 (study PRJEB30046, sample SAMN00792028) | human gut metagenome | study: EMG produced TPA metagenomics assembly of the A metagenome-wide association study of gut microbiota in type 2...
CACTACCCGAATCATTAATATGATCCAAATCCTTGAACTTCAATCCATCCGAACGAGTAGTCGTCCCGGTAAACAGACGAATGTCCGAATTGGCACGAAAACAAACACGAAGCCCTGAAATATTGGCGATAGTAAAGTCTTCAGCTTTCTCCGTTCCCTTGCTTTGCGCAGAGAGGAAGAAATACCCTAATCCCTTAATATTCACCGAACGTCCCGAAAGCAAAGTTTTACGCAACAGGGTACGAAAATCTTTCAATACACTAATCGTTTCACCTTCACTTACACCGGAAGTGGATGAAATATCTTTTGCAAACTCATCTAATGTTGCACTCGTATCATACTGATAAGAAATCACCGGATACACTTTCTTTCCTGCCTCTTTGTTTGTAGGGTCACACAAACGTTGGACTTTTCTAAATCTAATTGCCATAATTTTTGTCCTTTCTTTTTTTAATGAATTACTGTTTTAATTACTTCTTCGCTAACGTTAACGATACAAAGATGCAGTATATTCATCGGACATGAAACGACAAGTATTTGTCGGCTTTACAAGCAGTCTGAATAGTATTTTTAAGTCTAAAAACTACCAAATAAGAAGAAAAAAGCGACAAGGAAGGAAGCTAGGGAATAAACAAAAACAAATAATAAATCGAAAGTATATAGACAATATTAGAGAAATAAACCGCCTTGATATTTTATGATACACCAAGATAAGTTTATTTCTCCAATATATTATTAGTATGATATTTTTTAAAGGAATATTCGAATATGAATATTCACGTTTTAGCTACTTATTCTTTTTATCAATGGTTATTATACTATTATCCATATCACTGACTCTAACAGACATTGTCTTTATAACAACAGAATCCTCTCCCACACCAGGTTCTCCATAAACAATCATAGAACCATAATTTTTCCCGTCCATTCTTTTTACGGAAAGTTTCGCATTACTTGTTTCTACTCCGATAATAGACATTTTCGGTCTGAAGTTCAATCTTCCATCTGACAAACTAAAGTTCATAGTAACCCTATAATCCATATCCTCTTTTATAGGCTCACATTCAGGAATTTCTTTTATAGCCCGAAGCACTTCTTCATTCAAATCAGAATAAAGACCTTTGATAATCCTACCATTCGCCACCTCGCCATTTTTAGTCATGGTAAAACCAACTATTATATCTCCTTCTACTTTGTTATCAATCGCTTTGGGCAGATAATCAATATGCTTCCCAAGAAAGGTAAATACAACCTGCATATTATTCGAACAACAAGAACCGTTATTATGTAAAGAATCAGTTTTTATTTGAGAAATAATAACCGTATCATTTTTCATACCCGACATAATAATGGTATTAACACTTGTCTTATCAACACAATTCTGTGCTTTACCAGAAGAATAAGCAGTCATCGTTAAAAGAAGAACTAGGGACAGCCCTAAAATAAAGTTCTTCACCCCTGTTTTTAAAGATTTCATTTCGTAATTCATAAGATTGTTTTTTTTAAATGTGATACATTGAAAATATTTGTAATTCATACTATATAGCCTATTATATCAATCTATATTTGTATGCGTAATTTGCTCATTAACATAGGCAAATAAGAATCACTGACCGGAATCAAAGCACCTTCGATACGGATTCTTTTCCGTTCAATATAATTTATATGAGACAGTGAAATGATATAAGAGCGATGTACGCGACAAAAATTCTCTCCAAGACATTCTTCAAAACGTTTCAGACTCACTTGTGAAAGTATAGGTTTTCCTTCTATACGGTGTACTTTAACATAATCACCACCGTACCCTTCCAAATATAAAATATCCTCTTGATTAAGACGCACAATCCTGGAGCCTTCGCGAAGAAAAACAGATTGTTCGACCCGCTTGCTTCCCAACAACCCATTGACTTCTGCCAAAGCTCGGTCAATCTTTTCTAAATACTCCATCAAATCATTGAGTGTAGAAACATCGCCGTCCAAAGTGATACATTTCAGCATAACATCTCGTTTAATTTGTTCTTATTATCTGTTACAAATTAAAGGGAAACATTAGCAAACTAAAGTTAAACTCCGGCAAACGGGGATTCTTCGCAGGTGAGACGTACAATAAGCAAAGGTGAACAGATTCAATTATCTTCCTGCATAAGCCACTTTTTGAATACCGGAGTCTTTACCTTACTTATTATAATACGCTCCGGAACAGGCAATAGTAAGTTTACAGAAAGTCGGTTGCCCAACCAAATATTTACATCTTTAATTGATTTACGGGATATAATAAATTGACGATTAGCACGAAAGAAAAGCCGTTTATCCAGTTGTTCACCAAGTGTATCCAGTGTACGGTCTACAGGATGTTTTTTACCGTCAAAGGTATAGGCAGTAACTTTCTCCCGGGTCGTATAAAAATAATAAATATCATCTACCGAAAGCGGATAGAACTTATCAGCAAGCATTATCAGCAACTTTTTTACCTCATTACGATTTTTAATAGCAGAATTAGTTTGTCGAATATGTTCCTCTCGTTCCGCCGGATTGAAAAGGAAAAACTTATTCAAAGCATGTTCTAATGTATTGAGTGTAACAGGTTTCAACAAATAATCAATGCTGGTCACCTGAAAAGCCTGTAAAGCATACTCATCATAAGCAGTTGTAAATACTACAGGAGCAGCAATTTCCACTTGTTCAAATATTTTAAAAGCCAGTCCGTCCGCCAAATGAATATCCATGAAAATAATATCCGGTTGCGACGAGCATCTGAACCACTCCACACTTTCTTCAATACTTTCCAGTTCAGCAATCACTTCAATCTCCGTTACCGAATTTTGTTGTAAAACAGCTTTCAAACTGTTTACTGCTGCTGTTTCGTCTTCAATAATTATTGCTTTCATATTCACTCCAGTGTATTTAATAAAGGAAGAGAAACCACAAAGTATCCATTAGAATCATCTATCTGTATATTCTTGCCAACCAACATCTGATAACGTCCCCGAAGATTCTTTAATCCAATCCCATTGCAGACATACTCTTCCATTTTGGGTTGAATAAAATTTGAAATGACTAATAAATCTTCTGAAATTGTATAAATCTCAATCTGTAAAGGATGTTGCATGCTAATAACATTATGCTTAACCGCATTTTCAATCAATGGAAGCAAACTTAGGATAGGTAAGCGCTTCTGTAAGCAGATATCAGCTATCCGAATTGAGAAAAACAACTTATTCTCATAGCGTACACTTAGTAAATAAGTATATGCCTTAATAAATTGCAGTTCTTCATCGAGGCTTACCAATGTCTGATGGTTACTTTGTAGAATATACCGGAAAACATTAGATAATCCATTCAGATATTCAAGCGTCTTTTCCTGCTCTCCCATACGAATTAACGAATTAAGTCCATTCAACGAATTAAAAAAGAAATGCGGGTTGATTTGTCCCATCAGTGCATTATATGAGTTTTGCAGTTTCTCAACTTTTATCTTCTCATACTCCAATTTCATTTCCTGCTTTTTATCAAGCAAGTGGAGTAACAGCATGCTTAACATAATAGTCAACAATACAAAAATATGCTCTATCAATAGAGGATTTGAATAAGCTGTTGAAAACACTGTATTCACTCCTACCCGAACTTTATCCGGTTCCACTACAGAACCAGAAACTGTATCAAGCGTCTTTCCCGAAACCTCTGTTATCATAATTGAACGCTCTGCACAATCATGAAGAACAGATACATTACAGACCTTTCCCATTACAGCCGTATTTATAACAGGATATGCCCTGTACAGCCCTAAAGCAACAATAAAAATACTTCCCATCGCAAGTCCTATCGTCTTCACTTCTTTGTGTTGAAACACCTTATCACCCCATCTGTATATCCATCTATAAAGAACAAACAATACAAAAGAGAAAAAGAAAAACCATAAGACAGAGAACCACAATTCATATTTCTCTATCGCATAAGAAGAACCAGGCAATTTCGAATTCATCATCAGATCATAACGGCGTATCAACAATGCAAAATTGGCAAAAAGAGAAAGAATCACCGATAGGGTGAATCCAATAAGAAATTCATTTCTTGTTGATCGCAGCATAAGCTCTTTTATTTTTTTAATCTACAAAAATAATCAATCTATCCACTTTCCGGCAAGCAGTCCGGTGAAACGGACAAAACAGGCGGTAAAACGCCCGCATTCTATGAGTAAACGGAAAATTAAGCTTTATATTGCACCCCACCCATTCATTTATTTCTTTTATTTGAGTTTACTGTGATAGAATATCTCACCTAATGTAAAAGAAATAGTAGCACCTATCACATCCCGGTTTAACGTCCCTTTTTTCAATTGCATACGGTCATAAAAAATGCTGGTATCTATTCTTCCTCTAAATACAGGCAAACTCAGTCCTGCATTAAATCGTAAAGAAAGTCCCGTGTTTCCATTAATCGTCATATACGAACTGGAAACATTAATTCCGGCCTTATAGGCTACCTGCTTCCAAAAGCCATCTGAAGAATAACCATTTGGAAAATAACATGCTCCGATACGGCATTCGCTTACATCCCTGAATTCAATTCGGCTGTCTACTGATGTCAAAGAACTATATTGCTGAAAAGCATAATCCAACGCATACGTCCATTTCTTACATTGCAGAGATCCGCCTATGCCAAAATATTGAGGCAAACTTTGTTTTTGACTTCTTTGTTTCTTCTTTTCATGTGCGTTGCCATTTACTATATATTTAGCATTAGTAATATCCAGTTTTTGCCGATAACCATAAACCGCTCCTAATGTGTAAGATAAATCATGGTTCAATGCACGGTGATACTGAACACCTAAATTAGCATAAAGTGCTCGTGCATGCATCTTCCTATCAACAATCAAGTCACTTTGTTGCTCAGATAACACAATGTTGCCAAACAAATAACTGATATTCATTCCCAACGACCAATGTTGAGACAGGAGATAAGCATTAGACCAAGTAACTTTTGAAATTCCCCCACTTCCTGTAAAGGCAGCATCATAATTTTCATGAGGATTTCCTTCTACCGGCTGGGAAGACTGAAAATAATAACCTACCGAACTATAAGGAGTCAGACTGACTGCCGTATACCACCGCGGAATCACCCGGCCTCCCAACATTAAAGCAGAAAAACTTCCTGTAAAAGTCTGATTCGAACTTCCCCCGGAAGTATACGATTCATTTTTTAGAAATATGGAAAGTTCCGTCAACAGCCGTTTACTCTCCAGCGCTGTCAATCCTGCCGGGTTCTCAATATTAATAAGTGTATTATTTCGCATCCCGTAGGAAACACCACCCATAGCTGCATTTTGTCCGTAAAGTCCGGATTCCAATTCTCCAATACCAAACATAGAATAAGGAGATGAAGTCATAACGTTCTGTGCCTGTGATTTTAGCGCAACCAACAAAAGAAAGATTATGCAGTTAATAGCTTTCATATATTTTATAATTTAGTTGTAAAATAATAGGATGCTGCCCATTGGGGTCACCGAAAGTCAGGTTCTTCAGTGTCTTGGTATAATCATCACTATTAAATACCAACTGAAGATTATGTTTATATTTACCAGAAGTTCCCAACTCATCTTTCATAAACTTGGTAACATCAAAATAGTAATATGTATTTCCGAGAAACAAATCATCTTTCACCAGCTTTCCACCCTGTACCTGCTTTCCTAAATAGTCTTTTACAGCATCAGTCACTACATTATTTTCATCTGCTATGTATAGAAAGATACTATCCGGCAACGCATTATATCCCGAATAAGTCCCATATTCAGGATATATTTTCAATCCGGCTTTTTCGATATGTATATACTCTCCCTGTTCCATAATATTATTAAGATAAGGAAATTCAAGACGAGTGTACCAGCCGATACCACTGAACAATATTCCACGATTTCCTAATTTTTCAGAAGGTATCTCTACCTTTTTCAACGGATAAGGTTCCATAGGAGTACCGTGGCGTTCATGAGTCAACTGATTAAATTGCGTAGTTGTATTCGGCGAGAAAACCAGCTTCTGTTGATTCTCATATCCCCCTTCAATATGATAATGCAATACCAAAGCCGACAATGAATCCGAAACTTGAAAACTCAGCAATGAATAACTTTGCTTTTCATCAGGCATTATAACAATTCCTTTAAAATAATCTTCAAAATGATTGATAGCAACAGACTCATCATGGTTGTGAAAACGGGTCAGGAAATCTTGTCCTAACTCATCAGGCAAACGTATTTCCAGTTTCTCTGTAACATGAGGCCTAGGTATAAAAGAATAACTGGCTATCGGTTCGGATTCATAAGCAAATGAAGAATTATTATACAAATAACCATTATCATTCAGAATAATTTTCTCCGTAAGTAAATGAATAAAATATCGTTGCTGTAAAGTCGTATCACCAACAAAATCACCACTACTGGAAAGTACCAACATTAATGAGTCAAACTTTACCGTCACATCCGCTTCTGTCGAATATTGAGGCCGCACGTAAGGTATGTAGCTGGCAGCAGAGACCTTCCCCCATACCGGATGCACATATCTTCCCGCAAGAACAACCTGTTTGCCGGAAGTTTCCAAAGAATCTATCAGCACAGCAGTCATGACAATGGTACTTGTATCCATACTTATATTGCGCAAATCCGAATCAACCAACCTGTCCCCAAAAGTATTGCGCTCATCATAGCACGATATCACTCCTAAAAATGTGACTAAACAAAAGCCAATAACAATCAACAATTTATGCATATTCTATTTTTGCGGCAAAAGAGGGAATAAGCATTCATTCATACAATTTTATCCCGCCAACCAATACATATCTTCCGGCAACATGCCATTAACAAAAGCAAACCATGTATTAAGGTCGTTTACCTTCTCAAATACTCAATTTACGGCATAAATCCGGACGCTTACCGATTCGATTTGTCAAGCACGTGAAAGCCTTGTTCTTTTGTATCCATAAAATAATAACAATGTATAATATGATGAAACATCAAAATTTATTAGCACTTCTGTTAACAATGTTCTCTGTTATCACAGTTTCTTGTAGTAACGATGACGAGGATGAAGATTTAATGGGTAAATGGTATCGTGTTTCCGATTTTGACGGCCTGGCACGTGGAGAAGCAACCTCTTTCACTATCGGTAACAAGGGGTATCTCACCGGTGGTTATGACGCTAGAAAACACCTGAATGATCTATGGGAATATGATATGGAACTCGACTTTTGGACACAAAAAGCTTCTTTCCCGGGAACTTCCCGTAGTTCATCCACAGCATTTTCCGTTGGCGGCAAAGGATACTTCGGAACAGGTTATGACGGAAAAAACTACTACAATGATTTCTGGGAATATAATCCGAGCACAAATGCCTGGAGTTCAAAAAAGGATTATCCGGGTAGCGCGCGAAATGATGCCATAGCATTTGGGTTATCAGATAAAGGTTATCTAGGTAGCGGCTATGACGGAAACTATCTGAAAGATTTCTATTGTTATGATCCGCAAACTGATACATGGGAACAAATTGTCAGCCTGGGTGGAAGTAAACGTCGGGGAGCTGCCTGCTTTGTGATAAATGATATTGCTTATGTTTGTGCCGGATTCAATAATGGTGAATACGTTAAAGATTTCTGGAAATATGATCCTTCTCAAAAGCGTTGGATTCAACTTCGTGATATCACAGATACCTCAGATGCAACATACGACAATAAATATAACAGTATCACACGAATTTACGGAGTTGCCTTTGTCATTGACGGGCAAGCATACCTAACCTGTGGTGGAGCGCCTGACTTACGCAGCAATACTTGGAAATACTCTCCTACTAATGATTTATGGGAAGAAGTTGCCAAATTCAAAGGTGCTCCACGCACAGCAACCGTCTCCTTCTCTAATGGCGACAAAGGTTTCATTGTTACAGGCAGAAGCAATAATTACCGCTTTGACGATATATGGGAACTTCATCCATACGAATATGACGATGACAATTATGAAAATAATTAATATCAAAATCAGAACTTGCGTACTTTGGATTAGTTTACTGTCGTTACTAACCATCATTCTTCATCACTCAATTATGGTAATTGAGGATGAAGGAGAACCGAAAGCTGAACTGGAAATATTTCAATATGAAAATGGTTGGGGATATCAAATTGTCATGAATCAGAAGATTTTGATATACCAACCCACTATCCCGGCTCTTGATACAGTAATCCCTTTCCCTGACGAGGTCAGCACACGTAAAGTAGGTATTCTAGTCTTAAAACGATTTAATGCTCACCGCAATTTTTCTGTATCAAAGCAAGAAGTTCTTCAATGCTTACCTTCTTATTAGCTTTTTTCTATTGTACTATTCTTAAGGTATAGTTTCAAAACAACTATTCCATTTATACTATTTGGCTTATATACATTCAGAATGTATATAAGCCAAATTCAATATACAAACGAAATTTCAATACATTTCTAATCAAATAAATTACATCCTATAACAATAAATCAAAAGCAACAAACATAGTTTTATTAACCTAACTTCCAAACAACTTCTCCCTTTAAAAGGAAGAGGGCGTTTCTCAGTATGCAACGGGTCGTTTCTTTTAAAGAAACGACCCGTTGGTTTTAAAGGAAATTAGGCACATATAAAGCTCTATTATACAACGAATTACCCAGTTTACCCAATCATATACTTTCAGCAAAGTTTTTCAATACAAGAAAAAGAATATCAATATCAAAAAAATTACAATCTAACAGCAATTATTTTACAAATCAAATCTAAAAAACAATGGTTACAGTTACTTTTCAAATCAAACCCTATCTAGCGGCTTACATGTACACACGTTACAAAAATCACCTCGACCTCCCCCCAGACCGTTCTTCTTCCGTACTTTCCGCCATCCATCTTCCCGACACCCAACCCATCTACCACTTCCTTCACCAACTCTCCACTCCTCACCCTCCCAATACTTCATGGCACGAAACTGGAAATATCACCTTCACTCTCCCTCACCCAAGAAACGGTAAAAACCCAAATGTATATAATTATATAGGTCATGACAGTGCAATTATCATCGAAAAGGCAATGGAAGTAGAAATGAAGGCCGAACTTTACGAATTTCTACTAGACAACAAATACTGCCACGGCATCATGTTCAAAAAGTCAATGGAAACTTTCGTTGCACATTATAATATGGTAGAGTTAGTGGAAGAAGAAAGTTTGATGAGGGCGTTTCAGAGGTGGAGAAAGATGGTAAAGAAGAAGGAAAAAAAATAGAGTGACAGTTGGCTGAAAAGATGTTTTTTTTACATTCTCCATCTTTTCGCTTTTATATAACGTAATTTTTCATATCTTTGTAGTATGACAGACGCAAATAACAAAATGTATTTATTATGAACCAAATAAAAGAAGTCTTTGAAAAGAAAAGCATTAAACAAACGCAACTTGCAGAGAAGATCAGCGAAAGTTTTAGTCGAACTAATGCCTATGTTTGTAACCGCTGTCAAGCCAGCTTAAACAACTCTTCAATATCGCTAAAATATCGCAGGTAGAACCTCAATAATTGATCTCAAAAAAACAATTGACATGTATCCTAAAGACCTACAATTATGAAGGATTCCAATTTTACATTTTTACAGACTACATATCCTGATCTGTTTACTCTTGGCGAACTTGCTGAGAAACTTATTTCTATTGATCCTAATTCGTCGTTGACCAAATCTCGATTATTTGCAGAAAAGCTCACTGCTTTAATTTGGAGCTTTGAAGAGTTAGACGCAACAGATGAAACGCAGGTATATAAAATCAATAAACTATATAACGAAGAAATAATTCCCGAAATTATAAAAGACTTCTTACACTTAATTCGTAAATCAGGTAATCGTGCTACACATACAGGGAACAGTAGTAAAGAAGAAGCTCTTTTTGTATTAAAGAAACTCTTCAAACTTTCAACATGGTTTTATGAAACATACGAAAACGTTCAATTATCCGAAATCAATTATAATGAGCCTACTGGCATAAGTACGGATAATGAGATAGACGAGCTAAACAGCAAACTACACTCCTTAGAGGAACAAGTATTGAGCTATAAAGATAAAATTACTGCTCTTAATAACTCCGCCAGTTCCAAACAAGGACGTCGTAAACGTTCTATTTCCGTTGCTAGTTTTATAGACTTAAATGAAGACGAAACGAGAATAATGCTTATTGATCCTGCTTTACGTAAGGCTGGCTGGGAATGTGATACTCATACGCTAAACTTCAGAACGCATCGCACAATGCCAGCGAAGGGTCGCAATATGGCGATAGCAGAGTGGCAATGTGGCAGCATTAGAGCTGATTATGCTCTGTTTATTGGTACGACACTTTATGGAATTGTAGAAGCTAAAAGATTCTCCGCAGATATATCAACCAACCTTCATCAGTCAAAGATATACTCATGTACAATTGAGGAGCAAGATGGGATTGTACTACTTGGCAATTGGAGTGGCAACAAAGTCCCTTTTCTATTTTCTACAAATGGGCGTCAATATCTTGAGCAAATCAAAACAAAAAGCGGGATTTGGTTTGCCGATACGCGTAAACCAACAAAGAAATCAGAACCAATACGAGATTGGTATTCGCCCGAAGGTCTTGAGAAATTATATGAACGAGACATAGATGAAGTTAATCAGAGGTTAATGACAAGCAGCTATGATTATTTAACAGAGTCTTCTGGATTAAACCTTTACGATTATCAAATCAATGCAATAAAAGCTATTGAGCAAAAAATCATAAATGGAGGAGACGATAAAAGAGCTCTTCTGGTGATGGCTACTGGTACTGGCAAAACAAGGACAGCTATCGGTCTGTCATATCGTCTTATTAAATCTAATAGATTCAAACGTATATTGTTTCTAACAGATCGTCGTTTACTTGCCGAGCAAGCTTTTGGAGATTTTAAAGATAAGAGAGTGGAAGATTTTAATACATTCACAGAAATATACAAAGTAAGTTCTCTGAAAGATGTATTACCTGATGCGGAAGCTCGTTTACATTTTGCCACAGTTCAAGGTTTAGTCAAACGTCTATTTTATAACAATGATGAAAACGGAAAATCGCTTTCTATTGACTCTTATGATTGTATTATTGTTGATGAAGCACATCGAGGGTATAATCTCGATCGTGAACTAGACGATGACGATTTAAGTTTTCGTGATCAGGATGACTATGTGAGCCAATATAAACGTGTTATTGAATATTTCGACGCACACATTATTGGTCTTACAGCAACACCAGCTCTACATACAACACAAATCTTTGGTGCACCTGTATTCACATATTCATATAGAGAGGCGGTTATAGACAACTGGTTAGTAGATCACGAGCCCCCGTACCTTATTAAAACAAAGTTGAGCGAGGAGGGAATTGTATGGAAGCAGGGAGAGAGACCTAAAGCCTATGATCCCGAAACCAATTCTATCGAAGAGCTTGCTGAACTGGAAGATGAATTACATATTGAAGTAGAACAATTCAATAAGAGGGTTATTACACCAAATTTCAATAGAACTGTTATTAAAGAACTAGTGCAACATATTGACCCTGAGGGTGAAGGTAAGACATTGATCTTTGCAGTTCGAGACTCTCATGCAGATATGATTGTCGATATGCTATTTGAAGAATATGAGGCAATAGGTTTGGATGTACATAGAGACGCTATCCGTAAGATTACTGGAAATGTCTATGATCCGTTGGAACTTACAAGATTATTCCGTAATGAAAAGTATCCCAATATTGCCGTAACTGTAGACCTACTAACTACGGGAGTAGATATTCCACAGATTACAAACCTTGTATTTATGCGCAGAGTTAATTCTCGTATTCTGTTTGAACAAATGTTGGGACGAGCTACACGTAAATGCGATGAAATAGGCAAAGAATATTTCCAAATATATGATGCAGTAGGTGTATATGATGCCTTGGAAGGATTCTCTCAGATGCAAACTGTTTCGAATCCGTCTTTCTCATTCAAACAACTTATAGATGAATTTGATCACATTAACAATGACACACGCAAAGAACGCCAAATAGAACAAATTATCGCAAAATTGCAACGAAAGAAACGAGATATAACAGACGATAAACTCGATCAATTTGTACGACTATCAGAAGGAAACGCTCCTGAAGATTTTATACATAAACTACGTGAAGAGGATATAACCTCAAGCATTGAACGTATTAGACGAACATCTGAACTTTGGGATTTCCTCGATGAACGAATATATAGACCAAAAACTCAGCTCCTATCCGAACACGAAGATAGGTTACGTAGAGTTGAACGAGGATATGGTAATGCAAAGAAGCCGGAGGACTATATCGAAAGCTTCAAAGAATATATTTTGAACAATAAAGAGAAGATAGAGGCTTTAAAGATTGTCTGCAACAAACCTAGTGAGCTTGATCGTAAGTCTTTGAAAGAGCTAAAACTTATTCTTGATCAGCAAGGCTTTAATGTTGCTACTCTAAACCAGGCTTGGCACGATGCCAAAAACGAAGATATTGCAGCCGACATAATAGCTTATATTCGAACGTTTGCGCTCGATGTAATGCTAGTCACACCTGAACAACGAGTAAAAGGGGCAATACAGAAGGTTAAAGCTATGCAATCTTGGAATGCTATTCAGCTTAAGTGGATAGATCGTTTCGAGAAACAACTCATCGCAGAGACCATACTCACAAAAGAGGATTTAGACAAAGAGCCTTTCAAAAATGACGGTGGCTATATACGAATTAACAAGATTTTTAATGAAAAACTAGATATGGTATTACATACAATCAATGAATACCTATACAGTGCATAAAACAACAGATAATTATGACAGCAGAATCAATCGCACAGAAACTTTGGAATCAGTGTAATGTACTTCGCGATGACGGGGTAACATACCATCAATATCTTAACGAGCTGACGTACATACTTTTTTTGAAACTTTCTGACGTTAAGGGTTTCTCAAATGAAATACCAGCCCAGTGGCGATGGACTGAGTTTGTTGGTGAGACCGATAATAGCAAAGCTTTCGCTCTATATCGAGATTTTTTAGCCTCAGTCAGTGACAAAGTTTCAAGTGAGACCATTAAGGAGATATATCGTAATGCTTCGACAAGCCTACGTAAGCCTGTAAACTTTAATACCATCGTTCAGGCTATTGATAAACTCGACTGGTATGAAGAGAATGATCGTGACATGATGGGTGACATCTATGAGAGCCTGCTTGAAAAGAATGCTACCGAAAAGAAGAGTGGAGCAGGTCAGTATTTTACCCCACGTCCCTTAATTAATGTAATGGTTAAACTATCAGTACCAAATCTTGGTGAGCGTTGGAACGATCCGGCTGCTGGAACTTTTGGTTTTATGATATCGGCAGACCACTACCTAAAGGAAAAAACAGATAAATTCACATGGAATGATAAAGTACGTGATTTTCAGAAAAGGAAGGCCTTTTCAGGTGTTGAACTTGTACCTGATGCACATCGCTTGGCATTGATGAATGCGCGCCTACACGATATAGAAAGTGAGATTATCCTTGGTGACACTTTAACTGACTTAGGCAAAAAACTGATTGGCTTTGATGGTGTATTGGCAAACCCTCCTTTTGGAACAAAAAAAGGTGGAGAGCTCCCAACACGAGATGATTTCACCTTTCCGACAAGTAATAAACAGCTTAATTTTTTACAACATATCTACCGTAGTTTAAAAAAGGATGGCAAAGCACGTGCAGCAGTTGTATTACCAGACAATGTATTGTTTGAAGATAATGATGGCCAAAAGATTCGTCGTGATTTAATGGATAAGTGCGATCTACATACCATTTTACGTCTACCTACTGGTATATTCTATGCGGCAGGTGTAAAGACCAATGTATTATTCTTTACACGAGGAACGTCGGAGACGGGAAATACTAAAAAGGTTTGGTTCTACGATATGCGTACCAATGCACCAGCATATGGCAAACGTACTCCTTTCACAGAAGAGGCTTTCCGTGATTTTATCTATGCCTATACGGGAGGAATTTCTGCCGATGATGTGGTCAAGGATTTCGATGGTACGATTGATCATACTAAGCGTGTAGCTGTCAAAGATGAGCGTTGGCAGTGTATCACACGCAAAACGATAGCCGAAAAGGGTGATAGTTTAGATTTAGGATTAATTGCAGATAGCAGTTTACAGGACTCTGCAACTCTTGGTGACCCTGAAGATATTATCCGTGAGGCGAAAGATGAGATTACAGCTATTCTTTCTCAATTGGATTTAATTCTAAAGGAGTTGAAATAATGAAAAAACGATTGCCAAATAATTGGGTGGAAACAGAACTGGAAAACCTATCTCAAATACAAAGTGGAGGCACTCCATCACGAGGTGTCGCATCTTATTGGGATGGTGATATTCCTTGGGTTAAAATATCAGATATAAAAGATATATATATTACAGAAACAGAAGAGTGTATCACAAAAGAAGGTCTAAATAATTCATCTGCCAAGGTTTTCAAAAAAGGAACAATTCTTTTTACAATATTTGCAACAATAGGAAAAGTTGGGATATTAGATATTGATGCAACAACTAACCAAGCAATAGTCGGTTTAACTCCTAATAAAACAATTGATCGACTATACCTTATGTATGTATTGGAGAACCTATCTAGCTACATATCAACCCAAGGCAAAGGAATTGCACAAAAGAATATTAATATATCAATATTGAAAGGTACTTTAATTCCTTTGCCACCTTTGGCAGAGCAGAAACGGATAGCAGATAAATTAGATATACTTTTCGGGCGGTTAGAGACTATCAGAAAAGCAACTGACCATATCCCTGAGCTAATCAAAAAATTTCGCCAACAAATCCTTACTTATGCTGTTACCGGTAAACTCACCGAAGAATGGAGGAGAGAAAAAAAAAGCAATAAATGGAAATCAGAATTAGCAAGTCAATGTTGCCAGAAGGTTCAAAGTGGAGGTACCCCCAAAGGAGGTCAATTTGAGAATTCAGGCATTCCTTTCTTAAAGGTGTATAACATTGTACAAAATAAAATTGATTTTGAGCATGAACCTCAATATGTCTCAACGGAGATTCAAAATTCTCAGATTAAAAAATCAATAGTATATCCTGGAGATGTAGTTATGAATATTGTTGGACCTCCGTTAAATAAAGTAGCTATAGTTCCCGACACATATCCTGAATGGAATATAAATCAAGCCATAACTCTTTTTAGAACAAAAGATTATCTTGATAACAGATACCTATATTATTTCTTTTGTGAAGGTTCACCAGTCAATAGTTTGATTAACCAAACAAGAGGTGTAGTAGGTCAAGTGAATATTTCATTGAGTCAATGCCGTAATTTTATGATTACTATTCCGCCTATTGAAGAACAAAAAGAAATAATAAGTAGAGTACAATCTTTATTTGAAAAAGTGGATATAATTGAGCAAAGGTATCAAACATTAAAAACAAAATTAGAAAACCTTCCTCAAGCCCTCTTGCATAAAGCATTCAAAGGTGAATTAGTCGAGCAATTACCAACTGATGGCAACGCTGCCGACCTCCTCCGTGAGATAGAACAACTCCAAAAATCAATCAAAAAGAAGTAAACTTGTGAGAATAAAATCGCTTAAAACCTCCAAATATAAAAATCTGTACAATGTTAATATAAACTTCAATGCAGATCTCATCACGTTGTTAGTAGGGCAAAACGGACTTGGAAAATCAAATCTGATAGAGATTTTTACGTTTATATTTAAAGACCTATACACTATCAGAGAGAGGAAAGAGTTTATAGCATCAGCGAACAAAAGTGAACTTAGTGACTACATTATTGAATATGAATGTCGAGGACATCAGCTAAAGATTGACTATCACGATGGTCAATTGGAAATACGTGTAAAGCATGATACAGAAGAATACCAACAAATTTCGTTTGCAGAGTTTAAGGGGAATTCCAATATTTTTCTACCAGATAGAATAATGGGCTATTATTCAGGAGATAATAAACGCCTTGAAAAAATATTAAACGAGTACACATTAAAAGAAAAGAAGGCTCAACAACGTGCATACAGAAATGGGAGTATTAATAAGAAATTGCGCAATATATTCTTCTCTGAAAATAGACACAGCCAATTAATCCTATTCACTCTTGCAATGTATTGGGATCACTCAAGAATCAGGCAAGTTGCAGACCAAATTCTAACCGATATTTTAGGAATTGATGAAATGATAGGGTTTGAGATTATATTTAAATCACCATCATTTGCAAAACTTAATCAGCTTAAAAAGAACAAGGCAACTTTAGAATATTACGAAGGAGAAATACTTAGCACGAATGACTATAATAAGTTTACTGATATTAATATTTTCTGGGGGATAAAAGGCTCTATTGACTCTCTTTTAAGGGTGTTATTGTTCGAATATTTAGGTACACAATCATGTGTAATATATGAAGATAATAATAGAGAGTATTTAGCTATCAATGAACAATTAATGAATTATGATACTCTTGTTGATAAAATATATGCTGTATTTCCAGATCCTTTAGACTTCTTTGACGCCCTTGAAGCTGCTTCAAGTATAGGCGTTTTAGATGAACTTAAATTAGAAATCAGCAAAACAGGAGATGATGATTACTATAATTTTACAGCATTAAGCGAAGGAGAACAACAACTAATAAGCGTACTTGGATTAATGGCGATTCTTAGAGATGACAATGAAGAAGTTTTATACTTAATTGATGAACCAGATACTCATATTAATCCCCAATGGCAACGTAACTTTATTAAGTTGTTGTTAGATAACATAGGAGACGGTCGACATAGACATATGTTTATATCGACACACAGCCCATTCCTTGTCCAAGCCTACGAAGATAATGTAGTAGACATTCTACTCTTCAGAAAAGATAATGATAAGAGAAAAATAATAATTGATATTGCCAATAGTACAATTAAAAACTGGCGTATTGATCAAGTGTTGATGAGTCCTTATTTCGGGCTCGAAAGTACTAGACCTAGCAGTATCGATGACTTTATGAATAAAAGGTTGGCTATAATAAGACAAGGCGAATTATCAGAAGACGATAAGGCTGAATTGTTAAAACTTGAGAATGAACTAGGTTTCTTGCCAACTGGAGAGACCTTGACAGAGTTAGAAAGTATGGCATATATCCATAAAGTAGCAAAAAGTTTTAGAGAGGAGAACAGAAAATGAAGTATATAGACAAATCGAGTATCCCTGTCCCTAAGGTTCTTACAACTAAAGGAGCGGAAGCAACAACAAAAGATATGGACGTATATGCAGTTGATCCAAATCATGAATTTCAATTCGATCCCCAAATATATAGGGATAAAACTGTTAAAGATATATTAAAAAGATTGCAGAAAAATACATGTTGTTTTTGTGAAGCCAAAGTGACACAAGTCGCATACGGTGCTGTTGAGCATTTTCGTCCCAAAGGTGGATTTCAGAAGGCCAAGGGGGAGCCATTACAGAAACCTGGATATTTTTGGTTAGCTTATGATTGGGACAATTTACTTTTTACATGTCAGATATGTAATTCATCCTACAAGAAAAATTTATTCCCTTTAGTAGATGAAACACAAAGAGCACACAATCAAGCTTTTTCAATAATGCATGAAAAGCCTGTTATTATCAATCCATCAATGGAAGATCCGTCCTTGCATATTAGTTTTCATAAAGAAATTCCATACGGTAAGACTTATCGAGGAAAAGAAACAATACAGCTTCTTGGACTAGACAGAAATGAAGGACTTAATGAGGATAGACTGGAAAAGCTAACAAAAATGAAAGCAATGGAAGAGATTGCAACATTAGTAGATAATCAAGTAGCATATCAATACTTCAAAAATACTCTTATCAACTGTATTACCAATGGAGAATATACCTTAATGTATAAAACAAATTTCAACAAGCATCTGTAACAATGAAAAATATATACTGGCACATACAAATGTTTCTTCCTGAAGGAAGAGATGGAGATTCCATTGAATCTATAAAAATGTTGCAAGAGTCACAACCTGTTATTGGGACAGGAGAATGGGATGATTTACAATGTCGTTATTTTAAAAGTTCCGATAATGGAGGATTAAATATAGGTGATATAATATTGGTTAGAGAAGGGGGGAAACCACTGGCTTTATGTAGAGTTAAAAGTAACTCTTTTACCAACAAAGAATTAGAAGCAAAATACATTAATAGGCATTATAGGTATGTTGATGTATTGGATTTTTACAATGGTAAAGAATTCTTTCCTCAACCACAAGGGACACTTCAAAGACTAATAAATAACAATACAGATTCTTGGAAATTTATTAATAATTGGTATAAACAAATTCTCAACAAAATGGAAACAACTAAGATCGTTGATATACTAAAACAAAAGAAACAAATCATTCTTCAAGGCGCACCGGGTACCGGAAAAACCTATATTACGGCTTCAGTAGCTCTTTCGTTGATTGGTGAAACATTTAATCCAAATGATCATAAAGAAATCATGGAGAAATATGATAAATTGCTCAATGACAAGCGCATATTTTTCACAACCTTTCACCAATCAATGGACTACGAAGATTTTATCGAAGGATTAAAGCCTGTTGTAGATACTGATAATATGATCTATGAAGTGAAAGATGGGATATTTAAAAAAATATGTAAAAGTGCAGAACAAAAAGGCAGTCTCAATGCCCTTGAACAAGCAATAGAAAAATTAAAAGAGGCATGTTCTGAAGAATTTATTACAGCTAAAACCAAAAGTAACGTAGGATTTTCTGTTACATACAGAGGGGGCATAACTTTTAGAGTGAGGTCGAATAATAGTAATGCTAAAGAAGGTAAAGATTTTCCAGCTAATATTGAGTCTATCAAGGATTATTATAGAGGTAAGACAGATAATATCTATAACATATCTTATGTAAGAGGCATTTGCGATTATTTAATGGATCAATATGGAGTAAAGCCATATAAACCACAAAATAACGATTTGAATTATGTTCTCATTATAGACGAAATCAACAGAGGAAATGTTTCTAAAATATTTGGAGAACTAATAACGCTATTGGAAGTCGATAAAAGAACTGGAGGTGAACATCCAATAAAAGTAAGATTGGCCTATTCAAATGAGGAAAATTTTACTGTTCCTTCAAATCTATATATAATTGGAACAATGAATACAACCGACAGAAGTGTCGGACATATTGATTATGCTATTAGAAGACGTTTTGCATTCTATACCTTAACTGCCAATAAAGATGCAATCACTTCCTATTATGACACAACCAAAGATATTGAAAGTGGAACAAAAGAAATCGCTTTATACTTATTTGAAAAGATAGAAGAATTTGTAAACACTAACATATCTCCAGAATTCGACATCAATGATATTATGATTGGTCATAGCTACTTTATGGCTAAAAATAAGAGTTCCTTAAAGATGAAGCTTGAATATGAGATTATTCCACTGCTCAAAGAGTATGAAAAAGACGGTATTATAGCTCTTAGAAAAGAAGAACGCAAATCATTAGGAATAGAATGGGTAAACTTATTTGAGACAACAAAATGAACACTCTTCCAGACATAATATCTTTAGTTGAACACAAGGGATTTGACAATAACCATATTGAAGGAATAAAAGAACTCAATATTGATTTCTGTGAAACCAGTTATGAGTGTGCTCCCAAATATTTAGGGATTCACCCCCAAACATTGTGCGCTAGTTACTATATTGGGGCAGAGTGGCTAACCGATAACCATGCAGTGGTTGTAACTCCCAAAATACCTAATCTTGATTTTATCGAAATGTTTGTTTGTGCATTAAAGTTTGAACCATCTGCAAAATATTTTTCTAAATTTTACGACATTAACTTTAATTCTAAACCAATAAAAACCAATGTCTTCAATAATCAAATAACGCCTTTAATAGTAATTCATTTCATTGCCTTGCTTAAAAAAATCACCAAGCGAGGATTGAAGAAAGCATACGTGATGAAAAACGAAAATCTACAATCCAAGATTAAAGGTAAGATAAATATTTCTCAACACATTAAACGAAACGTAATCCCACGAAGAGAGGATCGTGTATATTGTCAATATCAAGAATATACAGTAGACAATTTGGAAAATAGAATCCTAAAAAAGGCTTTAATTTATGCTGAATCGTATATAAACAGCCTCTCTACTCACAAATCATTCGTAACCCTTAAATCAACAATAAACAATATCAAAACCTATTTTACAGAAATTTCCGAAGATGTTGAATTGTATGAACTGAAATCCATAGTCAATAACAAAATTTACAAAGAGTACTCGGAAGGGATACGTATTGCGAAAATGATATTGCGTAAGTTCAACTACTCAATATCAGAAACTAAAATCAGTACAGATTTCATCCCTGCCTTTTGGATTGATATGTCACGACTGTATGAGGTATATATATATTCCAAACTTCATGAACGATATGGAGATGCCATAAAATTTCAAGTAGCAGGATATTGGAGAACTGCTGTAGATTTTGTAGATACGGATAAAAAAATCGTTATCGACACAAAGTATAAACCACGATACGATGGGAGTAATGGGGGAATTGTTGAAGATATTAGGCAGATCTCCGCATATGCTAGAGATAGTAAAATTCTTAAAGCTATGGGATGCAATGAAAATAATGTTGTAGATTGCCTTATTATATATCCAGAAAAAATGATCGACAATGAACATAAAAATGAAGATGATTTTACTTTTGACGATTGTGCTCAATTGGAGTCGTTAGATGGTATTGATCATCTACTTTATAAAGCTACTCCAATAAAAGGATACAAAAGATTTTATAAGCTTAGTTTTACGATGCCATATTTGTAAATTAGTAAGCCCCCGATAAAGTCCCCGTATAAATTATAGAATCGCTATATACATCTAATAAGTTTATAGCGATTCTCTGTTTATAATATGCCTTTCATTAGAGTATTGTTAGATTTCTTTGGAGTTTCTCAGTTTCCAGTAATTGGGTAGTAACTCTTTTAGGTCTTTTCCCTTATCCTTTGTGTAATATGGCAATCAGGCAATTATATCGGTAAGCCATTCTCTGGGATTAACTTGGGATGCTTTGCATGATGCCAGTAATGAACATATAACAGCTGTGTTTTTCGTCGCCTCATGATTCCCACAAAACAAGAAGTTTTTTCTCTGCTTTGGATTTTCTTTGGAATACATACAGCCAATGCGGTATGTATGATAGAAAAGGTCGAAAAGAAAAAAAGAAAGGCAGCATAATCTGACTAAAATAAGAGGAAAACAGGAGAAGTTTTAACTTCCCCTAAAAAAGACATGTACATAATGCATGGGTGGGAAGGAAAAAATAAGAATATGTAAATAATATTCTATAAAAAAGATAGAAAACGGGGGAGTTGAACGAAAAAACTAAGAGAAAAGCTAACATAAAGCAAAGCTTTTCTCTTGATTTATTAGAAAGAGGAACATTTACTGAATATCCCTAAAAAAGAGATACATAATAACAAAATAAGCCGTTTTTGCAACGGCTTATTTTGTTATACGGATTTTATTGTGCGTACAAGAAGTTATATGTAAGAGCCTGGGTTAGCCTATTAATATACGCTTTTTCTTCTTGTGTCAGTAGTTCTTTTGCAGCCTTGAACTGTGGAGTTATTTTCTCTACTCGTTCGTTTGATTCTTCTTTTGATATTTCCTTTCTGAAGTTTAATTCAAGTGGCTCTATTGCTTTGAAACTTAAATCTACAGCATTCTGGAGATTGTTTGACAATGTATCACCTTTCGATGTTGTATTTATATCAATTACAAAGAACTTAAAATCAGGATAACTATGCATTAAATCATCTGAGTATGAACTATAATGAGCTTCCCCATTTGCTTTCTTTCTTATAAAACCATCAAAGTAGACGGTAGAATAGTTGTTTAGGCTTTTTATAGTCTGATATACTTTATCGGTATTTAGACTATCCTTAGGTAGAATATAATCCACGTCAAAGGTTACTTTTCTATACTGCTCTGGAGCATATTCCAACTCAAATGATAATGCAACGGATTTTCCTGTTTCTCTACTGTTAATGTTCTGAATTTTAGCTTTCCAATTGACAAATAGTTTGACAGAGTCCATATATTCACCCATTGCCAATTTAACACTATCATTAAATTCTTTTTCTAATATTTTATTCCCTAAACGATAACTCTTGTCTTTGTTTCGAGCAAGCATATTGTCAAAGTTTTCTTGCTGTACATTTGAGAACTTCTCATTTACCTTTGTAGAAGTTCCAACGCAACCACACAAAGCAAATACAATTAATAGTAATGGACATAATTTTTTCATATCATAGAATTTAAATTGAACAATTGTCATAACAATAAAAGCACGAACTGTATGCCACGCTCTTACGGTTGTAAAAGCCATAGATGCAGATATAACAACAGCAGCCCACGCTATACGCGTGGGAACTACTATGCTATTCTTGCATCTAATTGAGAATCGCTTACTTTTTCAAGTACAAGATAAGCATAATACTTCTTCTTTTTCTCATATGTCTTTGGACGGAGTTGTCTCTATCCAATTGCAAAATTACAAAAAAGTCGTAATAATAAGCCTTGTACGGGCAAATTATTACAACTTGGGGCATATTTTAGAGTTTAAATCCTCGATTTGTCTTCTGCTTGTCGGTAATCCTAAGGCTCCATAAACTCATCTTTCTTGCGTCTAAACCAAGAGTGACGCGAAATGCCATCAATATTGAAGTCTAATCTTCCCTCTCTATCCTGTTTGAGTGAGCAGACCGCACCATCTGTTGAAATAATTAGTTAAACATCGTTGAATAGAGCTTGCCTGCAACGGATATTTCTTTGAAAGCACATAACTTTCGGATAAGGTCATCATTAAAACCCATTCTCTAGCTGAGGTATTTAATCATCAATTTTACACCCGAAACAGACAAATTAAATCGACTTTCTCGGTTATTATCAAATAAGGCCAAATTACCTAGACAAGAATCATTTGGAAAAACTTCAAGCCAATGTGGTCGCTATCTGATGTACATTTTCTTAAAAGAACAGGGAAAAAGATTCCATTCTCAAAACAATCACTATATTCGCAAATTAATAAAACAGTTCGCTTAACGTAGACTTTTCCGATTATAATCGAAAATTTCATTTTATCAGTTCATCCATTAAATCTCCCCATTCACCCCCAAGCCGAACAGAGCGAAATCGCCCAGGCAAGGGTCATCCGGGAAGACCTCAGCCAATGCTGCCGTTATCTGACGGGCATTTTTCAGAGAGAAGGTTTCTGTATCCGTCAACTTGAAATAATGGGCTACCCGACAGACATGTGTATCCAAAGGAACAATCAGTTCTTTGCGGTCAAAGCTTTTCCAAATTCCAAAATCTACTGCCGAGTCCCGACGAATCATCCAACGCAAAAACATATTGAGTTTCTTTTGAGGACTTTTAGCAGATACTTCAAGAAATGAGCACAACTTTTCCATAGGTATTCCTGAGTACGTATTCAAGGCTTCTTCCAGACTTTCAAACTGTGTATAGGTTGCATATAATCGCCGGAAATATCCATAAAAGTCGGCATACGACAGCATACGATAAAAGCTATTGGCGCCTCCCGAAGGAAAATCGACCTCCCACTGGCGGGACAACACATACTGATAAGGTGAATCCCCCATCAGACTGTGCAGTTCGTCCGCTTTCTTCAATATCTGTTTGCGATTGCCGAAACTCATAATTGCGGTCAGCAAGCCACTGATTTCAATATCCTGTTTCAGCGTATAGTGATGAGGGAATTGCACCGGGTCGCTTGTTATAAAGTCTGCGCAATGGTAAATCTCCGCACACATCAAAAGTTTATTCTTTATATCTTCAGTCATTTTGAGAATGTATCTAGCATTGAAAGTGCAAAAGTACATATTCTAGCCGGATTTCTTCCTTAAGTAGATAACGGATTGTATTCCCAAGAGAATGACAAACAGGTATTCTGCCGTCATATACACAGTCAGGGAAGCATGGAAATATTCACTTAGCAGATATAGGTAAATCAGATACACCAGGATAGTGATTAACTGAAAGACGAATGCAAGCCGTGTCTTTCCCGTACCCGTTACAGCATTGATATAAACATATCCGGGCAATGCAAATGTATAATTCAACAACATGACTATAAAAGGACAGAAGGCCAGTTTTACCAAATAATCATTATTCGTATAGAATCCGATAATCCATTGATTGCCCCAAAGAGCTAGAACTATCAGTGGAAGTCCCACGGCATAGCCCAATTTAAGAACTTTACGGCAAACGGGGAAAAGTTCTTTCCCCTGCCCCGCCCCAATCAGATTGCTGACTAATGAACCGGTAGTGGATGCAAAAGAGTTGACTATCACAAAGAAAACGGTAGAAACGCTACGGGTAATATTGGAGATAGCAAGCTCTGTCTTTCCCAAATGTTCGACAGCTACGAAGAACAGGAACCAGGGAGCAACGCTGATAAAGGCATGGAGCATGCTCCAAACAGAAAGTCTTAATAATTTCATTAATAACTTCCTGTCGTAGACTATTTCTAATCCATATTTCACTTTGTCTATCTTCGTCCACATATATAATAGAAGTATGACAAAGGCTCCAAGCTCTGCTAAAGAAGAAGCCATAGCTGCTCCTGATATACCCAAATCCAATTTGAAAATTAGTAAATAGTTAAAAGGAATGTTGATGCAGATAGCTGTAATAGCTGCTACGGATAATGCTCTGGTATTTGTTATCCCTACCAGAAAGGAGCGTAAAGCTAAAAAAGGAAATGAGAACAACAGTCCGAAGCTACGCCAGTCCAGATACTGAATCACTGCCCGATAGATTTCATCGGAAGTTATCAACTGTCGCAGGATTAAGGGAGAGGCAAAGTGGAGCAGCAGGCAAAGGATGATTGCCAACCCTGACAGAAAATATAATCCTTGAAAAAAGGTACGCCCTGCCTCTTTATACTGCTGTTCTCCGTTTCTACGGGCAATCATCACCTGCATCCCGATACTGAATCCGAAGCCCGACATATAAACGGCCAAATAATAGATTCCGGCAAGTGCGGACGCTCCGAGTTCGACTTCTCCCACATGCCCCAGAAAGATAGCATCAGTGATATTGATTAATTGTTCCATGAGTATGCTCATCATCACAGGAAAGTTGATAAGCCATATTTGCTTATATGTATAATTCATCGCTCAACTTAAAAATAACACGATACGGCATACCACATTCTCATAGCAGTACACAGTTTCGTAAGTTTATAAAAATGGATATAAAACTCTTTGGCAGGCGGAAAGTTGCCTGCCGGATAGCTGAACAGCCTTATTAAAAAAGTATGCTGTTCGTTGAGCGCAGCTATATACAGAGTTTCATAAATAGATGAATACTGTTGGTTTATCAATCAATTACGCTACAAAGATAATAAATCTTACTTTATATCACAATGTGGTATGGTATTAGTAGATGATTTATAGTAAGAAAAACAGCAACATTGTTCCATAGCTATTATACAATAAAAGAGTCACTCAATAACAGAGCGACTCTTTTAAATATAAAAACTCTTCAGATTCAAATTCAACTTATAATACTTTGTACCGATATTTCCTTACTTATAAGTTTATGAAAACCCGAAGACATTTACTCACAAAATCAGCAGTTATCCAAAATTAAATGGAAAAGCGCTTTCATCGGATAAGGCTATCAATCCATTTTTTCGCTGGATACAAATTTTGTTCTCCCGTGCCAGCCAACCGGCGGCTAATGCTGTACTTTCAACGCTCAGGTTTAATCTTCTTGCCAATTCAGGTATCGAAATTTCACCAATTTCTTTCAGGGCACACCAAATCTTTCCGGCATTCTTCCCTACAATTGTTTTATCCATGGCTATTTTTATTAATAATTCGGTTCTAATATAATGATTTTAATAATAGATTATAACATAAAAGGGCTTTTTATTTTAGGTTTTGACATTATTTAAAACATCAAAACATTTTTCACTCCCAACGGTTAAATATCCGGTCAATTTTCACACTATAACACCACAGAAAAGCACAAAAAGTATCAAGATAAATTCTCAAAACAGAACAAAGGGGAAAAGGAATAAGAAATAGAAAATCTGCATTTTAGCAATATCGGACAAGTTAGTTCCCTTTTTTACCAATACCTTTGCGAAGTGAAATATCAAAAACAAGTTATGCAACAGAAAAAGACAACGAAAGAGGAGTATCAGAAATGTGTGAATGTCGTGATAGATTATATCAACCGGCATTTGGGAGAAGAGATTGATTTAAAATCTCTGGCCAGAATCTCAAACTTTTCTCCTTTTTACTTTCACCGGATAATGAAAGCATTTCTCGGTGAGCCGGTTGGCACGTTTATTGTCCGGACGCGGACGGAAGCTGCCGCACGTTTACTCCGTTACTCGGATATTCCGATTGCCGATATCGCCTATCGCATCGGATATTCATCTCCCTCTTCATTGTCGAAAGTGTTCAGGCAGTTTTATGGCATTTCACCTTTAGAATATCGAAACAATAAAAACTTTGTAATTATGAAACCAGCGATTATCAGGCCAGACCTGGAACTGACAAGTGAGATTAAGAATGTACCCGAACGGAATGTGATTTATATCCGCCTGTCAGGAGACTACAAACTGAACGACTACTGCGGAACATGGATGCGTTTATTCCAGTTTATCCAGGAGCACAAACTGCCGATGGGGGACTTCAGCCCGCTCTGTATCTATCACGACGATCCGAAAGTGACACCTGCCGATAAACTCCGTACTGATGTATGTATGGTCGTGCCGGCAAAAGTGACTCCCAAAAGTGACATCGGATTCAAAGTAATCCCTGCCGGACGTTATGCCATCTTCCTTTACAAAGGTTCGTACGACAATCTGCAAGCCGTATATGATACGATTTATGCGAAATACCTTCCTGAAATGGAATGTACATTGCGTGACGAGGCCAGTGCCGAACGCTATCTGAACAATCCCCGTGATACAGCTCCCGAAGAGTTGCTGACGGAGATTTATATTCCGGTGGAATAAAACGAAATAAGAAGTATAAAATGCAGGTGTACCGTTTTGTCACAGTACACCTGCACTAACTCAGCTCATTTCCATTCCTGACGAATGGCAATTACTCCGTACAAATAATCTTCCTCTCTTTTATCTGTTATTTGTCGGCATAGAGCCCCACTCGATTCCCTTCGCTATCGGCAAACAGGGCAAACCATCCTCTGCCTTCCACTTCTATTTTCGTTTTGGGAATCACGACTTTTCCACCTTTCTGAAGAACCTTATCCAATGTCCGGACAATATCTTCACAATTAAAAGAGATAATCACTCCTTTCTCTGAAGGAAGATAGTCCGGTGCATAGAAAATAGCTCCGACCGTTTCCCCCTCTTCGGTGAAACACGCCATTTTCTCTGTTTCACATTCAGAAACCGGAAGTTGCACATCCAACACCGTTTCGTAGAAATCAACAGCCCGGCGAAAATCAACAGAAGGAATTTCAAAAAATGCAATAAACTTTTTCATTTTGTTTCTTTTTATGGTTACTACTAAGCCTTTGCAAAGACACTGCAAAAGTAGGGCAACCCGCCAAGCCCTGATAGGAAAAAAGGGACATCTTCTAAATTTCGGAGAAATAATCGGAATAAGGAGCACAAACAGAAAGATATTCGACAGGCGTATAGCCTGAAAAAAGCTTGAACTCCTTTATCATATGAGACTGGTCGGAGAACCCGCACTCATAGGCAAGCCGGGCGAAAGGGACAGACGGATTCCGTTGCAACAGGAATAACGCGCGCTGCATACGTACGATACGGATAAACTCCTTGGGAGTTGTCCCCACATAATCGGCAAAAATCCGACCGAACTGCTTGCTGCTCAGACAAGCCGCTTCGGACAACTGAGAAATTTGAATCTGTGGCTGACTGTTGATTTCCTCAAAGACAGCGGACATTCTCTTTAAATTATACTCGGAAAAAGAATATAAGCGACGGAGAAAGAATTGTTCTATCAGACGGATACAAGCCGTATTGTCGGGAGTATCAGCAACCTGCTTCGACAAATCCGAGAGTCCGGTGTCTTCCACCTCATCCATAGGTACATTCCGCCCGTGAAACAAGTTGACGGGAATGTGAAGCAGCACCTTTGCCGCATAAGGCTGAAAGACAACCGTTATCATCTCTATCCTGCCCGTAGACACCACATCGGAAAAGCCGACCGACTGCCCGCAAACAAACGATTGCGGTTGCAACCGTGATTCGTTCTGCAAAAGAAGCCGCTTGCCTTTGTGAAACACAAGCTGGATGCAACCAACAGGCAGCGTCCGTTCGGAAACGGGGGCCGTCGCATCATCCTGCAATATCCAGTAATGCCGGATATAAGGAGCCAATACGGAAACAGGGGTTACAATTTGGAATGATTGCATACGACAGACTTTCTATTTTTTAAGTTACAACCGTTTTTTATGTTGCAACCGTTTTTTCAAGTTGCAACCGCAAAAGTAGAAAGTTTGCCGGATAATGTATTGTAAAAACGGGACATTCTCTTATATAGGATATAAATATTATTAACAATAACTCCCACTATCATGCCAATAGTGGCAGGATAGCAGGAAGCTGTTTCTTTAGATAACAGAAAGACCGTATTCGTAGGCATCGGACATTGAGTTGTAATCCCCATCCGAGTAAGCACCTTTGTCCCTTGCTTTCTGCATATCTTTCATAAACGATTCTACGGAAGAAAGGAAGCTGTGATAATTCTTTAGTTCTTCATCATATCCGGTGACGGCAGGCAGTTTCTTCGCCGCTTCCAGTTCCTTTTTCAATTCTGCCATTTTCACGTCAATCCGTATGCCGTCCATTGCATGTTTACGGGAATAGAGATTCATTATACTTTGCACAGTGCCCGACATCTTACGCATAGCCATGATTTGGTCTTTCAGCGGCTCGTCAGCCAGAAGTTCCTTTTCCGCCTGTTCCGTCAGAGGGCTTAGAATATCAAAAATCACTTGTTTATATTCGGACATTGCTACACTAAGCTGATAGTTCTCTTCCAAAAGTTTGGCAGCTTTCGCAGTCTCTTTTGATTGACGGTAGGAAAGGAATTTATCAAAATTGGCATAGAACTGTGCCCGTGTGGTAAACAAGCCTTTGTAATTCTGCTTCAGGTTCTGACGAACTTCCTCATTAAAATAAGCGCCCGGATTCATCAGTTCCGCAGTATCCCTTGCAGAAACTTCCGGCGGTGCGATTGGAGCAACTTCGGGTACTTTTCCGTTTTGTTCCATATATCCCAACACAGCATTCACATCTTTCGCATTGGCTACGTGTCTCAACACAATGAGAGACGTATGATAATAGTTTATCACCTTACTGGCATCATCCAACTCTTCGGGAGTGACCGTGGACGTAGCCTGTTTTTTGCTTCCACCCGAACAGGAAACCAATAAGAAAGCACCTACGAGTGCTCCCAAAAACAAGATTCTTTTCTTCATAATGTTCAGTTTATTAAGTCTTTCGTACTATAACAATAAAAATCGTTTTTTGTTATAGACAAACAATGCATATCGGATAAGTGCTTTAAAACTATATGCAGCAGAAAAGTTTAAGATGTTGTTGACGATAATTAAGGAATAAACAATCATCGACGTATAAAAACAAAAAATGGCTACTCATCACGAGCAACCAATCTTTTGTTAACCTTAAATCTAATACTTATGAAAAAAACACATTACAAAGGTACTATCTTTCGGGTAAATAGCAAATTTCAGAGTAAAATAAGGGCATATTATAACACGGTTTAATACTCTCCGATTCACGTTAACAATTCAGACTTTTCACGTTAACATTTAACATATTCGTTCACAATCATAATTCAAAGAAACAACATGTTCCTCCCATCCGGTATCATTTGTTTTTTTTCAACCCGTCTCAACGGATGCATTGACTGTTATGCCATCAAAGGCAATTATAATACTGCGGCATATAATATGGAGAAGCATGATAAAAATTCCCCTTTACTTATCGGGCATTTGTCAGAAGATGATGTAGTGAAAGAACGGGAGATGAAAAGTCTGCGGGATAATCAATATTCATTGTTTTAAGATTCTGTATCTATTTCCAAACGTACAGGCATAAAAAAAGGCTATCTATCCCAGACAGCCAATCTTTTGTTAACCTTAAATCTAATACTATGAAAAACACATTACAAAGATACGGACTTTCTGCATATCTCCAAATTTTCAGGGCAAAGCAGCCTATCTTATAACATGGTTTAATAGAATCGGGAGCGCATTAACAAATAAGCGACCTGGCATTAACATTTAACAGTTTTCTTAAATAATCAGGGCGAAAAACTGAACGAGATGCAAAAGTTTTCGAATCGGGTGTCCTCTCGTATTAAAGAGAGTTTACGCAGTCTAACAAATTCTTCCGCCATCTGTTTATAACTGAAGGTAACCATCAAATTTCCCAATATATGAACAGATTCGATAATAAAGTAGTAGTCATCACCGGTGCCGCCGGTGGTATTGGCGAAGCAACCACGCGCCGCATTGTCTCTGAAGGCGGCAAAGTAGTCATCGCCGATTATTCTGAAAAAAGAGCCGAACAGCTCGCCGCCGAACTCACTCATGCAGGAGCAGACGTACGCCACGTCTATTTCTCCGCTACCGAACTTCAAAGTTGCAAAGAGTTGATTGATTTTTCCATGAATGAATATGGAAGAATAGATGTACTGATTAATAACGTAGGCGGAACCGACCCCAAACGTGACCTGAATATTGAAAAGCTGGATATCAACTATTTCGATGAGGCTTTCCACTTGAATCTTTGCTGTACGATGTATCTGTCCCAACAGGTCATTCCCATTATGACAACCAACGGCGGTGGAAACATTGTCAACGTAGCTTCGATAAGCGGACTGACCGCCGATGCCAACGGCACGTTATACGGAGCCAGTAAAGCGGGGGTTATCAACCTGACGAAATATATCGCCACCCAAATGGGAAAGAAAAATATCCGTTGCAATGCCGTAGCTCCGGGACTGGTTCTCACCCCCGCCGCCTTAAACAATCTGAACGAAGATGTCCGTAATATATTCCTCGGCCAATGTGCTACGCCGTATCTAGGAGAACCCGAAGATGTTGCTGCAACAATTGCGTTCCTGGCGTCGAATGACGCACGTTATATCACCGGCCAAACAATCGTCGTAGACGGTGGACTGACCGTCCATAACCCGACGGTGGAGTTATCATAATGAATAAGCATCTTATTCACTGCAAATAAGATGTTCATTCGCATGGATTATTTTCTCCGTTGCCTATTCGGTTTTCGTTCAACAACTGTCGAACGAAAACTGAATTGCAGGTCGAACAAATAATTTATGAAGCCTGATTTCTTAGACAATGCATTGCCACAAATTAATCATCGCATCTCAATTATTACGTCACATTACCGGGCGTATGACTCCACCCTACCACCGATAATTCATCGTTCTTTTCCAAATTCAGAGCAACCGCCTCAAAAAAACTCTTTTCCCTCTCCATGTTACCGATAGGAAACATATCTTTGTGACCAACCAGTAACAAGACTATAAAAATATGGAAAAAGAGATTACCAAAAACAGGCAGGCAACGGAACTTACCCTGATTAAAGCCGTTGATGACATCATCGAGGAAAATGGCTTCGAAGGATTGGGCATCAATGCAATAGCTGCCAAGGCAAAAGTATCCAAAATGCTTATCTACCGCTATTTCAATTCACTGGACGGATTGATAGCAGCCTATATCCGGCAAAACGACTATTGGATTAACTTCAATGAAGAATTACCGGACAAGGCAGGGCAGACGCATTAAAAATTATTTTCCTGTAAAAGTTGTGACAAATAGTTTT
>ERZ791802.682-NODE-682-length-31857-cov-11.144236_pt1 | contig 31857 bp, 17 predicted proteins | sample MGYA00510308_ERZ791802 | MGnify/ENA primary metagenome ERZ791802 (study PRJEB30046, sample SAMN00792028) | human gut metagenome | study: EMG produced TPA metagenomics assembly of the A metagenome-wide association study of gut microbiota in type 2...
CACAGCAGGATAAATATGTTTATGATTATTTTATTCATCATTCTATGCTTTTATTATAAATAGATTTATTTGCTCCACAGGTTTATTTCTTTTCCATTACTACACCGCCCTGGTTCTGATAGTAGATGATGTGCTGTACCAGGTTGTGGAAATAAACTTCGATGTTCGGATAGCGTCCGTTAGGGTCGACCGAGGAATTTATCTGCCATGCGTCATTCGGGTCGTTGGGGTTCAGGCCGTAAGCCTCTTCCCAAATATCGGGAATACCGTCACCGTCCGTATCAGGCCAAGGTGTCAATGATTTCACGGAAATATAACCTTCGGTATCCGATACGGTATCAATGATTCCGGGCTGTTTGTCCTTGCCGTCCTCTTCAGGTTTGGAACCGATATGGGTATAGGTACCTTCCCTTACTTCGCGGACTACACGCTGGTCTATCAAGTCCCTGCGCAGAGAGGCTCCGGCGTATTCAAGTACTTTGTCATAAGCCTGCGCGGCTGTATGACTGGTCACTTTGCTGTAAGGCTGATAGTCCGCCATCTTCATGGCCTGCTTGTCAGCATCAGGAACATTACCCAGTGAAGAGTCAAATTGTTCCCAGACACCTTTTGTCCAGTTATCGGTGGTTGCATCAGAGTTACCCGCTACATAGTTGCCGTTAATGTAGGCTCTGGCAGTAGGGTCGCTCGAAAGAATCCGGTAAGAGCGGTTGTTGGTTCCGGTGGCAGGCCCCGGTTTGTAATAGCAGTTGGTAAGGTTGAAAGACGCATACTTTCCGCCGTAACTGCCTTGTCCTCTTCCACTCCAATTATAATAGACGTTGTTCCGCACATCGAAATATCCGGTAAAGTCGTAAGATTCTTGTGTGCCGGGAGCGGACAAGTCGGAGATACGCGGGCACCGGCTACCGTGGTGTGCCAATAATATATGGTGAAACGATGCGTTGTCACCGCTAAACATGGCTCCGTAACCGTGGGCGCCCTTGGCGTGATTGGACAGGTTCATGCTTTCGGAAGCAATGCACCATTGTGCCGTGAAGTTCCGCACACCATAGAAAGTCAGCGTCTCGTCCACACTCCATCCTGCCGTAACGTGGTCGATAATGGCATCTTTGAAGTAACGCCCGCCGATAGCGTCTTCACCATAATCGGCAAACTGGTCGCCCGGACGGCAGCGTAGGAAGCGGACAACGGCATTCAGACTGGAGCCTGCACCTATGGCCGGATCTTTAGAGAGATTGAAGGTGAAGTTATAGTTCTTCAAGGTGATACCGTCACCCGGCGCTGTCTGTCCGATAATGCTCAGATTGGGATACTCGTTCAGATACAGACCTCTTTTCAGTTCGATGATACCGGATACGTCAAAGACAATCGTACGCGGTTGGTTGGATTTTTCGATTCCGTAACGTAAGCTTCCCTCTATAGGAGTTTCATTTTTGTTATAGTCTGCCAGCGTTGTCACATGATAGATTTCGCCGCCACGACCGCCGGTAGTAAAACGTCCGCCACCCTCAGCGCCCGGAAAAGCAAGGATAGAAGCAGAAGTGTCATCACCGATGCTTGTATCGGGTCTGCCGTATTGGAAAATGGTAAGTGTCTTATCCAATATCTTGACTGTCGCCGTACGTGGTAACGGGCTGTTACTGTTATCTTCGATATTCAGTACCACCTCGTCGGCAGTAGAGTTTTTCTTGTCCTGCGTAATCCATGTTTCGGATATGGAAGCATCGTAATCTACCGGATTTTCTCCTTGCGGAGCCGATATAACCAATGTACGGAATTTATAAGGAAGGATATACTCGTCCTGTTCTATGGTTACCTTACCGCTTACTCCGTCCTGTGTCACTTTCAAGATGCGTTGCAAGGTGTATCCGCCTACGGAATTGAATGCCAGAATAGCTGTCCTGTCTTCCTGATTCGCATTGGCGTCTACGGTGAATGTTACTTCATCAGTAGCAAAGCTACGGGTTCTTGGTGTTGTTTCTTTCAACTTAATCCAGTTGTATTCTTCTGCTATATCCACATCCCATTCCACGTTTGCCACTACTTTGCAGACAAATGTACCTTCCCTGAACGGCAAGGGATCTGATGAACAATCAAACAGAATATCGGGGTCGGCACCGAGTTGCTCAACGCTAATCTCCTGTTCCAATGTAGAGCCTGCGCCCGTCATTGAAACTTTGACCGTACCCGTACGCTTAGGCCCGTCCGTATTCTCGGTGAAGAACAGGCGAAGGTCGCCATTGCCCTCTCCCGAGTTTTTGGATATACTCAACCAGCCACCTGTCGAGGTCACCTCGGCAGTCCATTCAGAGGTAGCCGTTATGTTGATGGTGAACGAGCCGTTCACATTGCTCAGCTTCACCTCGTTTTTCGACACTTCCAGTTTGGCGGCAGTTGCGGCTGCATTGGAATCGTCATCCGCACTACATGCGCTGAACAGTCCTGCCAACAGTATGAATAAAAAATATCTCATGTCTTGTATCTTTATATTATTAATACTCTATTGATTACTTTATCCAGTGCGAATCACCGATTCCGTTGATATACACTTCGGAGCCGGTATCAGTGATAGTGAAATCCCTGCCTGCTACGTCCTTGAAGAGTGTTTCCATCGGAAGGACGGTTTCTACCGGTATCTCCGAGACATCAACTCCCCAGTTAGCTACCACAAATCCATTGGTGCGATAGTTATTTTCGATAGTCTTGGTTGTAATATTTCTTGTTGTGAACAGGGTTCCCTTATCGGCTTCACAAACACCGCTGAAAAGGTTATTGCGGACAACCAAGTTGAATGAGGACGTATTCTTCGGATTCAAGTCGAAGAAGGTCATCGCAGCAGGAGCCATACTTACGAATGTACAGTTCTCTACCGTCACACCCAGTTCTCCGGTCATACTGCCCAAACCGGTTATCAAGGCTCTTGACAAATCATTGGCATGGAACGTGGAATTTCTGAACACGAAGTTATGCACCGGAGCATCTTGTTTGGTAGAAAGACCGAACATACCGCTCTTGCTAGAATTCAAGCCGAAGAACCGACAATTTTCAATCACAATATTATCAACCACCTGCTTCTGGGGGGCATCCACTTCTTGATACCACATTGTACGTCCCAAGTCGCTTATCTCACAATTCTTCCATGAAATAGTGGATACATGGAAAGCCTGGTTCTTAAACTTGAAGAAGTCGGAAGTAGTCACTTTTATTTTCAGGTTCTCGAAGTGGAAAGCTTCAATAATGGCATCAGGGCAGTTGATACTCATGTTACCCATTTCCATATATGCCGGTTCTTCGCCGTCACCCGGTGTCTGTCCCATGATATAGAGAGCTTTCGGAATTTCGGTCTGTGTACCTAATTTATAGGTCGCTCCGGCTTTCAGGAAGAGTTTCACCTCGTTCACCGAAGCATCTGCCAACATTGACTTACAGATAGATTCAAGGTTTTCTTCCGGACTAACGTATCTGTATCCGTCGGGGATTCTCATCGGAGCTTCGGGGTTGATGTCTTCTTCATTCCATCCTTCCGACGCAATGGTCACAGTGTAGTCCTGTATTATCGGCTCGTCTACATTGTTCAACGCAAACGCCACTTGTACGGTATCATCAGGCAAAATGGAGAATGCCCCGTCAATAGCTTTAGATTGTATCACCGTATTGTTCTTGTCCAGATAGTCGATACGTACGGAAACTTTTTCATTTCCGCTCTGCGTTTCAAACAATACAAGGTCGTCAGTGTAGTTCACGCCACCGGTAGCAGTCTCTTTCTCACGTTGCACTTCTGTCGGAGCTTTTACGAAAGTAGCATCCGAGAGCCTGAAGCCTGAGACAGGTGAAGATATTACCGCACGTAATTTTGAATAGCTCTTATCGGATTTACGGTCGGTGGATTTCAGGCGAAGCACCCCTGTACGGCTATACATACGTATGCTAAGCGGTTCGTTAAAGGGAGACTTATACGTCACCGGTGCCGAAATGGCATACTTGGTTTTGCCCGCCGGATCTTGATTGATCACAATATCATTCAGATTCTTCGGAGCAGGGATAGAATCGGACTGCGTGGTAGAAATGATATTATAGCTTCCGTCAGCCAACTGGAAACGGTAAAGCGATGAATAATTAGCCACATATTCACCATCGGACGCATAGATAAACAGAGGTTTGTTGGACGAGCCCGTGTTCACCGACCACGGTTCATCATCCAGGAACAACTCTATATCTTTTACTACCGAGGTGGCATATCGTTCTTCTTCAGAACAGGCAATGGTTCCCGACAGGAGTATCAGTCCCGCCAGTGAATAGAATATACTTTTCATAAAACTCCTGTTTTTAAAATTCTGAAACTTCTAATGTAAACGGTTGAACCGGCACACCTTTTTCTTTATATGTAACCGCACGCACTGACGGCCAGGGTTCGTCCAGGTAATTTTCATCCGTAATCTTCATGTGTACGGTAGAACGTTTGGAAGGTTCGAAGCCTATGCCTGTATCAAGAGGGCTGATTATACGGTTCACCTCTTCGCCCCCTTTCAGGTAGACCACATCCACTGATGTCCTGGAGCTGCCGTTTATTGTCGGAAACGAGTAGACCGAAGCGGTAAAGCCGGTAGAGAGACTGGTGGAGAAGGTCACATCTTCTACTATACATTCTTTACTTTTCACTTTATACCCCACTGCCACATTCGTAAAGGTGACATCCAACCGGTCAAAACGGGTGATTGCATTCAGTTCTTCTTCCGTCTCCTTAGGTTGGAACACTGCCTGTCCCACCAAGCGCTTCAACTCTATATTGAGCGAGCTGACCGACTTATCAGAAGTAAATCCCACGACATCCGAAATATATACCGGTTTTTGAGCAAATACATCCTGATAAACCACTACCTTAGAAAGGCTGTCCGTATCTACCAGACGCGCAGCGTTCGCCACAACGAAAGTTTGCAGGTTCTCTCCCAAAGGCAGGTCTACTTTCAAGTTCCCGTTACCTAAAGGAAGGTTCTTTCCATAAACCATGGAGTCTGTCAGATATACATAAATGCCGATTTCGGAAATTCCCTGTCCGGCAAAGGTTTCAAGACTCGCCCTACTGAAAGAGAGTCCGACAGGATACATCTCGGGCGCATTGGGAAGTTGTTCATCCGGTTCCCATTCATCATCCATCTGCTGTGTACAAGAGCAGCAAAAGAGAAACAACAGAAGAAATAGACTTGATAGATGTTTCATAAATATTAGTTTATATAGTTTAAAGATAATCATTAGTTAACACATTGGTCTTTCGACAGTGCAAAATTGAGAAAACAAATGGAAACGAAAGAGTAAGATTTAGTAGAAAAGGAGTAAAAAACGGACTTGGCGCAAATAATACTCCTCATCCGCACATCATCAAAAATCACCGTTTTGAACGGTAAGTTATCGGGTTACTTTTCTTAATTCACCTGTATCCTTTATAAACCCAACCGTTCTTTCAACAACCGGTAACCGGAAAGGCTCACCCGCAATTTCACGCCGTTTTTCAGTAATAACTGATAGGTTTCTTTCCCGAATAATTCAACCCGTGATATTTGCGTCACATTGACAATCGTAGAACGATGTATGCGGACGAATGTATCCGGAGACAGGTGTGTTTCAAAGTACTTCATCGTCTGTTCTTTCAGATATTCACCGGATGGGGTTATCAACATCACATAGTCTCCACATGCTTGTATGTAGATTAACTCATCGGACTTGACCAAATGAATACGTGAACCGTCTTTTACCGTGATGCGGTCGATTAATTCGACTGGCGGTTCAGCTTGCTGTTCGGTCACCTGATGCACAATCAGTTCCTTTTCGAGTTCCCGGTTCAAGGCTTCTTCTTTGGCTACAATCAGGCGATACCAAAGAGTGACCGCAATCAGAACCGGTAGTCCGAATAATAACCGGAAAGGTATCGTTTGGGCGAAAGGGATATAAGATACTCCTGCAATCCGCTCCATAATGTCACATACCATAAAACTACCTGCCAGCCAAAGCAGGATTCCGACCAGTATCATAATGACATCCGTTTGGAACAGCGAAACAAGTCCGACGACAAACCACGCCAGGTAAGCAATGGCCGCCAACCAAGCAATCGTTGTTATTCCGTCTATCAAAGCGGGAATATAGCCGGTTCCTGTGTATCCACACACCAAGGCAACCTGGCAGGTAACCAGAACCAACGCCAGCACCAGCATCGGAATCCAGCGAAAAGGATAATCTATAATCGGATGTGCTTTCATAGGCTAACCTTTCACTTCCAGACCGCCGAAAGAGATCTTGCCCCGAATTACTAATACACTGTCCTGATTAACATTCCCGTTCGGCCAGCGCTTGTCATCACACCCGCCAAAGAAGGCGTTACATTTAAATACGATTTTCCAATCGGAAGGGGCATATATCTCGATTCCGCCCCAGTTACAATCCACGTCGATATAGGTTTCTCCCGACGCAATATGGGTATGGCGCAAATCAATAGTCGTCCCGCCGAATGAAGTACGGACTTCGGCTCCTTTGAACAGTTCATCAAGGACAACGTGGCGTGCAGCCCCCCAAACATTCTCCGAATGTAAAAAGCCGTCGACCGAATCGGACTGCTGCTGTTGTTCATTTCCAAAGTTCATGCCGGGTCTGCCCTGATGCATTTCCATCCATTTCTGCCGATGCTCCATTGCATGCCGGCGCGCCCATTTCGCCTTCTTGTCCCTACCGGGTTTGAAGAAAAACAGAATACCTGCTATAATCAAGGCGAAAGGCCAAACCATTGCCTGTGAATTCTCCGGCAACCATGAAAGTCCGCCTATCAAAAAATAGACACCTATTAAAAAAAGTACGATTCCACCGATGAAATGACGACGAATCATTGAATATACACCTATTATAATAAGGAGTGAATGCCAGGATACGATCATATCGAATACTTCAGTAGTAATCCATCCCATATTGCGGGCGAACAACAAAACCCCGGAAATGATAAAAAGCGAAGCTATCAGAATCTTGCCGGAAAAGCCTCTGCCCACAGGTGAAAATGTTTGTTTCTCTTCCATCGTCTTTATATTTAATTGATTGATGGTTCAAAGATACGCCATTTCTTTGTGCTTCTACAGGCTTTTCTGTCGATTTACGGTTTAAAATCCGGTGAATGCCGGATAAAAACCGATGAAAAAGTCAATTAATAAATGCCAGATTCGTATATTTGCCGCGTTTCATAACACAAATATTACCTTCCAAAGCTAATTCCTACACCTTGTAGCAAACTAAAAACAAAAAATACGAGGTGAAAAACAAATATTGCACATCACTGTATCTTCATTCTCATACTTTTGTAGCGATGAATGAACTCTTTTATGAGTTTTTGTGAATTATCAAACAACAACCATTAATTAATAAACATGCAAAGAATGTCTAACAAAGTGAAAAACATGCGCTCCTTATTGCTAATACTATTTTCGGCAATATCGCTTAGCGTATCTGCGCAGACGATTACCGTACAAGGTAACGTGAAAGACACCAGCGGAGAGCCTGTTATTGGAGCCTCTGTTGTAGAAAAAGGTAATACGGCCAATGGTACGATTACAGATTTAGATGGTAACTTCTCTATTAAAGTAGACGGAAAGAAAACACTAGTGATTTCATATATAGGTATGAAAACACAGGAAATAGCCGTTCAAGGTAGAAAGACAATCAACGTACAGATGGTCGATGATTCGAAAGCGTTGGACGAAGTCGTAGTAATCGGTTACGGTACGGTGAACAAGAGAGACTTGACAGGTTCCGTAGCATCCGTAAGCTCCAAAGACCTGGCTGCCGTTCCCGTAGCCAGTGCTACCGAAGCCCTTACGGGTAAACTTGCCGGTGTAAGCATCACTACTACCGAAGGTTCTCCCGATGCAGATATTAAAATCCGTGTTCGTGGCGGCGGTTCGTTGTCACAGGATAACTCTCCTTTATATATAGTAGACGGTTTCCCTGTTTCAAGCATCAGCGATATCGCTCCTTCTGAAATTCAAAGCATCGACGTTTTGAAAGATGCTTCTTCTACCGCTATCTACGGTGCACGTGGTGCAAACGGTGTTATCATCGTTACTACCAAGAGTGGTAAGGAAGGCAAGACACAGGTAGATTTCGGCGCTTCTTTCGGTTTCAAACAAGTAACGAAGCTGACTGAAGTGTTAAGTCCGTATGATTTCGTCGCTTATCAACGTGAAATCGGTTCTTTAGACTATGGTAACTTTGCCGATATGGATATCTGGCGTTCTATCGGTGGCACCGACTATCAGGACGAAATGTTCGGACGCACCGGAAATCAGCAACAATATAATATAAACGTCAGTGGTGGAACAAAGCAGATGACTTATAGTGTCAGCTATGCCCACAATGAAGAAAAGAGTATCATGCTCAATTCCGGTTTCAAGAAAGACAATGTTAATGCTAAAATCAAATCTGAACTGAACAAATGGATGACTTTGGACTTCAATGCCCGTCTAAGCTACTCTACCGTTGACGGTCTGGGTGGTGGAGCGGACACGAACGAATCCAATGCAGCCAATTCAACTGTAGCTAATGCCGTTGTATTCCGTCCGGTCAGTTCACTGAAAAACAGTGATGATGACGAAGAAAACAGTTCGGCACAGCAAAAGTCTCCGTTGGAACGCCTGCTTGCAACAGACAAGACACGTAACACTTTCAATCAGAACTATAACGTAGGCTTAAACTGGAAACCGTTCAAGAACTGGACATTCCGTTCTGAATTCGGTTACGGATGGAAGTATGACGATACGGAACAATACTGGGGAGTAGACGCAGTATCCAACTCCAAATACGGATACAACGGTCAGCCACAGGCTTATTTATTAAGAGAAAAGACCATGAGCTGGCGTAATGCCAACACTGTGACTTATGATAACAAGAAGTTATTCAAAGGTCGTGATAAACTGAATGTACTGTTAGGACATGAAGTAAGCAGCAGTCAGAAGAAATCAATCGAAAATGTATCGGTCGCATTCCCTGTCACAATGAATTTTGATGATATGAAAGCCAATATGGGTGCGGGTAAAGCTCTTGCCAACCAATCCACCATTGCTGCAAAAGAAAACATATTGTCTTTCTTCGGTCGTGTGAATTATAGCATGATGGACAAATACCTGCTTGCCGTTACAGTACGTGCGGACGGTTCCAGTAAGTTCAGTTCAGGAAACCGTTGGGGTGTTTTCCCGTCAGCCGCTTTGGCATGGCGTGTTTCCGATGAGGCTTTTATGAGCAACACCCATGACTGGCTGTCGGCATTGAAACTGCGTTTGAGCTTCGGTACTGCCGGTAACAACCGTATCAATTCCGGTTTGCTTGCCACTACTTACTCACTGGGTGGTAATGACGCACGCAACCCGTTCTTCAACGGCGAAAGCACTACCATGCTCGAACATGGCACGAACCTTTATAACCCCGACCTGAAATGGGAAACGACAGTGACCCGTAACCTCGGTCTTGACTACGGATTCTGGAACAACCGTATCTCCGGTGCTATCGACTTATATTGGAATACTACCAAAGATTTGTTGATGCGTACTGAAATCCCGTCTCTTTCCGGTTACAACTACCAGTACAAGAACTTCGGACAGACATCCAACAAGGGGGTGGAACTATCTGTAAGCGCAGTCCTGTTTGACAAGAAGAACTTCTCCTTGAACTTTAATGCTAATATCTCTTACAACCGCAACCACATTGATAAACTGAACACCGACTCTCCCTGGCAAAGCAGTAACTGGTCAGGTAGCACAATGGCTAAGTATGAAGACTTCCGCGTAGAGAAAGGCGGACGCCTGGGTGAAGTTTGGGGATACAAGACCAACGGTCACTATACCGTATATGACCCTGTTACCAATCCTACCGGTGAACTGGTTTGGGGCGGTAGCGAATGGGCTTTAAAAGACGGCATGCAAGATAACAGCCCTACCATTACAGGTGGCAAATACTATCCGGGCGGTCTGAAACTGGAATGTGACAAGGACGGTAAGCCTCTCAAACAACGTTTGGGCAACACAATCGCTCCGACAACCGGTGGCTTCGGACTCGACGGCCGCGTAGGAAATTTCGACTTCAACGTATTCTTCAACTACTCTGTCGGTAACGTGATTGTCAATGGTACGAAACTGGCTTCTGCTTTCCGTTCTGGTTCAAGAAACGGTTATAACCTCAACAATGATTTCAGACTGTCCAACCGTTATACCTGGATTGACCCGGAAACAGGCTTGAACCTCTCTTCCAGTTCAACAGATGTTCTCAATACTTACGGAGACATGACTGCTGCCGGACTACGTCTGAATGAAATAAACGCGAATGCCAATATGTATAATCCTGCCAGTGCCACTACCATGCAGTTAATAGATTACGCAGTGGAAAAGGCTTCATTCCTGCGTTTGAACAACGTAACCATCGGATACTCTCTTCCGAAAGCAATCGTAAAGAAAGCATTTATGCAGAATGTGAGAATCTATCTGACAGGATACAACCTGTTATGCTGGACTAACTATAGCGGTGCAGACCCCGAAGTTGACACCAGTAGCAAGAAAAATGCTATGACTCCGGGTGTTGACTATGCCGCTTATCCTAAGAGCCGTACATTCGTCGGTGGTATTAACGTTACATTCTAATTAAAACATGAAACAGATTTATCGTATGAAAATATATAAGACATTATTCCTGGGACTAGGGTTCGTTGCCTTGTCTTCCTGTTCGGATTTCCTGAATCAGACCTCACCGTCTGAACTGGATAATGAATCAACTTTTAATAATGCCTATTATGCAGAATTGGCACTAAACAAAGTTTACGGTAGCCTGACGCAAGACCAGACTTACTCTAACTTCCTGCCTATCATTGCAGGAACCAACACCGATTGTGAATTAATCGACGGTTTGGGTACTGACGCAAGCAACACTTCCAGCGAACGTGGTAACATGAACTACAACGCCAATCCGGGATGGGCACAACTCTCAAAAGTATGGGATGCGATGTATGGAGTGATTGAGAATGCCAATCTCGTAGTGGATGGTATCAACAACAGCCAACTGATACAGCAATCGGGAGCAACCCGCACCAGCATGATGAGATTCCGTGCCGAAGCCATGACATTGCGTGCTATGGTTTATTTCGACATGATTCGTCTGTTCGGAGATATTCCTTTTAAAACCGAGACTTCCCAAAGCGACCTGTCCAACGTTTATATCGGCAAGACAGACCGTGACGATATCATGGACGAATTGATGCTCGACCTTGACGAAGCTATCGGATATTTACCCTGGGCCGGCGAAGACGGTTACACTACCGAACACGTCAGCAAAGGTTATGCACACGCCTTATTGGCTAACATTGCAATGACACGCGCCGGATACGCTATCCGTGAACAGGCAAAAGACGGATATGTCACCGGAACAAACAGTGATGCCACTTATCCTACCCAACGTTGTAGTGATGCTAAACGTCAGGAACTATTCAAATTGGCAGAAAAACACCTGGCCGCTGTTGTAAGTTCGGGAAAACACAACCTGAATCCTTCCGTAGAAGAATACTGGCGTTTGATGAATATCGCACGCTTAGACCAAACTTATCAGGAAAACCTGTTTGAAATCCCGATGGGACTGAACAAAAGCGGTGAGCTGGGTTATACTATCGGATACCGTATAAACGGTGTCAGTTCCCTGTTCGGCCCGAAAGGAAACTCATCCGGCAAGTTGAAACTGACTGCTCCTTATTATCTGTCATTCGGTGAAGGAGATATCCGTCGTGACCTGACTTGCGCTATCTCCCAACTTTCTACCGACAAGAATACCAAAGAATTCAAAGAAGCCATGTTGGGTAATGCCCCTTTCGGCCTTTACTGTGGCAAATGGGATTATCGCAAGATGATGGAAAATTCCGAATGGTACGCAGCCGTACTTGCCAGTGACCAGAAAGTTTGCTCCGGCATCAATGTAGTAAAGATGCGCTATGCGCAAGTATTACTGATGTATGCCGAAGTGGTGAACGAACTTTACGGCAAGGGTGCAACAGCCGAAGGCTGTACACTGACAGCTACTGAAGCATTGAAAAAAGTACACGACCGTGCTTATACCGATGCTACCAAGCGTGACGCTGCCTGGACGGCATTGATGCAGAAAGATTTCTTCAATGCTATCGTTGATGAAAATGCATGGGAACTTGCAGGCGAGGGTGTTCGTAAGTTCGACCTGATTCGCTGGAACTTGTTGAGTGAGAAAATCGAAGGATTCAAGACTGAATATACAAATGCTGTGTACAATGGTACATACCCTCAGTATGTGAACTACAAATACCGCACGGACAATCCGATGTATATCGACATGACTTCTCTTGTATTCGGTGCCAAAGTGAGCGGATATGAGAACAAGGCTTTCTTCGGTGCTGAAACGACAGACAAGGAACAGAAGAACCTGAAGGTAAACTTACCGAGTATTTCAGGCGGGCTGAACAAAGCTGTGAAGAACCGCTACTTACTGCCGATAGGTTCTACAACTATCTCTACCTCAAACGGTAAAATGCATAACTCTTATGGTTATTCTGATTAATCTTAAAATCGTAAAATGATGAAGAATATAAAAAACATATTGGGAACGGGAGCTTTCATGCTCCTTGCCTCTCTAGCTGTATCTTCGTGTACAGAGAAAAGTGATTGGGACATCGACTCTTCCTACAGCCGTCCTTTCGGAACTGACGAAAACGGAATCGGCGTAGAAACAGACAACAAAGTAGCCAGAGCTACCGTGACATGGAGTTCAACACCGAGCACAGACTATTATCTTATCGAAATCAGCCCAAACGAGATGACGGATGAAACCCCGATGGGTTCGGACGAAAACGACAGTCAGGTTTATGGCAATGACCCTGCAAACCGCATCACGAAGTCACCTTATACCATAGATGATCTGACTGCAAACACGACTTATTATCTGCGTATCAAGTCTGTTTCCGGTGAAAAGGAATCTCGTTGGGTAAACTATAAAAAGACTTTCTCTTCAGTGAAGGAAGAAGCAATCCTGAATATCCCGTCTTCTGAAGACTTGCCGCAAGGCCAGGGAAAAGTACGTATGTCATGGGAAGCCGGATTGGCAGTAAACCATTTCGAAATCGTGGCAACCGGTTCAACTGATGTAACTTCACGTGATATATCTTCTGCCGAAGTTGCAGCAGGTGAAGCATGGGTTGAAAATCTGAAATCATTCACTGAATATACAATCAGTATCTATAACGGAAATACTTTGCGTGGTTCGCAAACAGTTACTATTCCGGGATTGGAAATCGAATCTACAATCAGTGATATCACAGCTAACTCTGCCGTATTCTCTTGGGAAGAAACAGTCGATGTGGACGAATATGCTTGTGTTCCTTCTACTGAAGGAGTTCCTGAATCGGGAACTAAATTATCAGCAGAAGACATTGCTGCGCATAAAGTAACCATTACAGATTTGGCTTCCAGCACAGAATATACAGCTTATGCATTTGCAAACGGTTCTATCTGTTCCCGTATCACGTTTACGACGAAAAAAGGTAAGCCGACTGATTATACTCAAATGACATGGGAAGATGCTCTTACCAACTGGGATAACCTGTCAGGAAAAGTTCTTATCAATGTTTCCGGTACAGAAGGATTCGCACAAGAAAAAGAAACCATTGCGGCCGCTGTAACTCATCTGATTTTCTGGGGTGACAGCCAAGACGGACAAGTAAATATGACCATGAAAAAAGGTATTGGTTCTACCGGTACTTGTGAGAGAGTAGAATTCCATAATCTGAATATTACCGATGAAGGAAAAACTACCTTAATATACCAAAACAACGCATCAGCTTCAATTAAAGAAGTAGAAGTTTCATCTTGTACATTTACGAATGTTCGTGGTATTGTTCGTTTGAATGCAATAGCATCAACTGCCATGTCTATAACAATCGACGATTGTATTATAAAAGAATTAGGAAGCCAAAATAGTGGTAGTAACCATTATGGAATATTACAGAGTAGCGGTGTGACTTTGAGCAATATCAGCTTAATGATTTCCAATACTACCTTTATTAATGCAACCTATAATACCGCTTCACAGTATGTAAGACCTAAATCCGGTCAAACAGGTACATTAACAATTAAGGATTGTACATTCTATAATATGTTAGCAACAGATGCTTTGTTCAGAGATACAAAAGGCTTAGCAATGACCGTATCAAACACTTTATTTGCTAAAGGTGGAGTTAAACCTTTCTACAATACAGGTTCAATAGCTACAACACTGAATATAAGCGGCTTGTACAGAACTTCTGAATTTGCATTTGGAACTGCGTCTACTGATTGGGGAAAAGATTACACCACCCTCTCTCTGACTTCCGACCAACTATTCCCTAACGGAGCAAGTGGAGACTTGACTTTTGGAACAGATGTTCCTGAAGAATATAGAGTTGGCGACCCACGTTGGAACAAATAACTAAATAAAACCACAAGGTTCTTCGTCAGAAACAAGACCTGACGAAGAGCCTTCTCTAAAAAGCAACAGATATTATGAATACAAATTCAATCTATACAATAAGTAAATACTTACTTCTGTTCTTGCTGATTCTCACAGGAGTTTCTTGTAGCGACAACGATGATGCAGAAGACACAAGTATCCCTGTTCTTATTTCACAGAACATAAATGAAGGTGATGTAGTAGGCCCGAACGGATATGTAGAGCTGACTTTCAGCAAAGCTATGCGTCAAGCACCGGATACGGAAATCTACTTCAACGGGGGAATAGTACGTGTATCTATCAACTACGAAAGAGTGCGCTATACATTCTCAGGTATGGAAAACAAAGAATGTACATTCGAGATTCCTGCCGGAGCATTGACTGATATGCAAGGAAGAGCTTATAATGAAGACTTCTTTCTCAGCTTCACTGCAAAATCAGAGATTTCGGGCGGTGGAAAAGTATTTGACGCAGTAGTCGATTCAAAAGGAAATGGGGACTTTACAACCATTCAAGCTGCTATTGATGCCGCTCCCGGAGAAAAAACCAGTCCTTACAAAATCTTCATCACTAACGGTTCATACAATGAATGTATCCGAATCACTAAAAACAAAACTTTTATTCATCTGATCGGTGAAAGCCGCGATGGTGTGAAGATTCAGTATGCTTTGAACCGTGCAGGAAATTACAGTGATGAAACACAAGGAAATGCGACGGACGACGCATGGAAGTACTCCAGTAATAATCCGAACTCTGCCGTTCGTAAAGCAGGATATACAAAAGACCAGAACTGTGTTGTTTTAGTTGAAGCTACAGATTTCTACGCAGAAAATGTTTCAATCATCAACCTTTACGGTGCATTATCCAGCCGTTACACAGGTGGATTGGGCAAAGACGGACAAGCCGAAGCATTGATTACACGTAATGACCGTATCTCTTTATACAATTGCGTACTCGTATCTTTCCAGGATACATGGTGGTGTCGTCACACTGCTTACTCCGAAAATCTAGCTTACCTCAACAATACTTTGATAGAAGGTCGTACCGACTATATTTGGGGAAGCGGTAATGTGTTTATAGAAAACAGCAAGTTCTATAATACGGGAGATGGCGCCTACATAACTGCATCCGGCGAAACCGGAACTTGGGGATTCGTAATGAAAGACTGTACTGTGGATGGCGAAAACGGCATAACTGCCTTCTCATTCGGACGCCCATACAAGCCTAATACAAAGACTGTTTGGATTAACACCACACTTAAGATGGATATTGTAGCTCCACACTGGTCTTCCTGGTCAAGTATTCCTGCACTTTATGGTGAATACAATACGGTTGATAAAAACGGGGCAGTCATTTCTACCGAAGGCAAAACTGTCGGAAGCGGTGATAATCAATTCACCAGTTCAGTACTTACAGCGTCAGAAGCAGCGAATTACACTTATGAAAAAATTGTGAGAGCCAATAGCTGGAATCCGAAGGAATATATGGAAACTCCTCTTGCAGCACCGGCCAACGTCAATCTGAGTGGAAACGAACTATCATGGGATGCCGTATCAGGCGCTGCCGGTTACCTCATCTTTATGAACGGTAACTACGCAGGTCAGACTACCGACACTACCGTTACGCTGACTAACACCGACGAAGGCAATATCTATACAGTAAAAACTGTATGCCAGTACGGTACGGTAAGCGAATAAAAAAACAAGATTTAATAAAGGGTTCTTTGTCACATCATCAGTAAATACAATGTATGAGACAAAGAACTCTGTTTTTTAAAAGATAATATTTGTATGCTCGATTTTATTAAAATGGGATTAGTATGCTTCTGCCTGCTCAACCTGACGGTTGCTTGTAGCAGCGAAGACCCAAGCACTACCGATGAAACACCGGGACAAAGTACCGGTAACGGTGGTAACGAAAACGAAGGCGGTGAAGGTACACCTGACGAAACACGCTATGCCTTTCCGGGTGCTTACGGTGCGGGACGTTACACCACCGGAGGTGCAGGCGGAACTGTTTATACAGTAAATTCGCTTGATGACAACATGGCACCGGGAACACTACGCTACGCATTAAGCCGTACCGGGAAACGTACGATTGTATTTGCCGTCAGCGGATTGATAGAACTACAAAGTCCCTTGAAGATAACCAACGGAGATGTAACAATCGCCGGACAGAGTGCGCCGGGTGACGGAATCTGTCTGAAAGGGCATCCCGTATCCGTACAAGCAGACAACGTAATCATCCGTTTCATGCGCTTCCGCATGGGCTCGGACAACTTTACAACAGAAGCGGAAGCAGACAGTGGCGACGCTTTATGGGGAAAACAACATAAAGACATTATTATCGACCATTGCTCCATGAGCTGGAGTACCGACGAATGTGCTTCTTTCTATGACAACACCAATTTCACGATGCAATGGTGTATCATCAGCGAAAGCCTGAACCGTTCGGTACATACCAAAGGAAATCATGGTTATGGAGGAATTTGGGGTGGTTCACCCGCTACATTCCATCACAACTTGCTGGCTCACCACAGTAGCCGTACACCGCGTTTATGTGGCAGCCGCTACACCGGAAAACCGGAGAACGAGAAAGTTGATTTACGCAATAATGTATTCTACAACTGGGGGCCGACCAATGGTGGTTATGCCGGAGAAGGCGGAAGTTACAATTTTGTAAACAACTACTATAAACCCGGGCCTGCTACCAACATCAAGAAAAACATTGTAAACCGTATTTTCCAACCGAACGGTGATGACGGTTCAAATAAAAATGTCTTGGGAGTATGGGGTAGCTTTTACCTGAAAGGAAACTACTTCGACGGTACATGTCCTGATTTGAAATCAGAATATCAGTCTTTGCTTACTTCCGTAAACAATGACAACTGGATAGGATTACAACCTAATGAAACGGAAACAGCGCCACTTCCCAATGGAGGAAAAACAGCAATTCAATCAAATAGTGAATTTACAATTGGTGAAGACGCATCCGAATTTACCCAGTCGGCCAAAGACGCTTACAATTCAGTCTTAAAATATGCCGGCGCTTCCTTAAAGTATGACGATGTGGACAAACGCATCATTGCTAATGTTATCAACGGAAATTATACAGCCAATGGTAGCAATGGCAGTGAATATGGCCTTATTGACAAAGCAACCGACGTAGGTGGCTGGCCCGAATACCCCAAAGAAGAAGGCCCGAAAGATACAGACGGCGACGGTATCCCCGATGAATGGGAAACCGCTCACGGTCTGAATCCGAAAAGTGCTGCCGACGGTGCTAAATACACATTGAGCAAAGTATACACCAATCTGGAGGTTTACCTCAACAGCCTGGTAGAAAACTTATATCCTGACAAATAAGATTCTTTATATCCCCAAACACTTCAAAAGATTATGAAACAGAAAATATCCTTGTTCTGCTTAGCCATATTATTCGGCATGACAGGAATATGTACAGCATCGTGTTCTTCCAATGATCCGACAGACGATCCTGACGGAGGAACCAACAATTCCGGTGGTTCATCTTCCGATATCAAACAATTGGATTACGGTGAACTTCTTGCTTTCCCTTATGCCGAAGGTCATGGGCGCAACACCACTGGCGGACGTGGCGGTAAAGTCTACCATGTGACCAGTCTTGACGACGACGCAAGCGGAAGCACCAGCGGAACGCTGCGCTGGGCAATGAAACAAGACGGCCCAAAAACGATTGTATTCGACGTATCAGGTACTATCTATCTGAAAGCGGAACTGAAAACACAGAAAGACAACCTGACTATTGCCGGACAAACCTCACCGGGTGGTATCTGTATAGCCAGTTATCCTTTCACCATCAATTCCAACAACGTTATTATCCGCTTCATACGTTTCCGTCCCGGCAACAAAGACGTGGACTGCGACGGATTGGGCGGATGCGACAAACAGAATATTATCATCGACCACTGTTCTGTAAGCTGGGGAAGCGACGAATGCCTGTCTGTCTATGGTATGCAAAACTCTACCGTGCAATGGTGCATTGCTTCTCAAGCCCTGCGTGTCACTGACGTAAAGATAGCGGCAGCCGGCAATGGCAAATTCGCCGCACACGGATATGGTGGCAACTGGGGTGGAAACTACGCATCCTACCATCACAACCTGATAGCCCACTGTGAAAGCCGTGTTCCACGCCTTGGTCCGCGCTACACGACATTGGCATTGAACAACAACGACGGGGAGCGCGTCGATATGCGCAACAACGTTTACTATAACTGGAGTGGTGAAGGCTGTTACGGCGGCGAAGCCCAGCATGTCAACATCGTGAACAACTACTACAAATCAGGGCCCGGTACCGACGATACCGGTAAGGCAGACCGTGCTTACCGCATCGCCAAGCCGGACGTATATCCGGTTGATTACTCCGGTGCGGCTTATGCCAAATGGCTTCAAACCTGGGGCAAGTTCTATATCAACGGAAACAAGGTAGCAGGCAATACCGAAGTAAGCAATGACAACTGGACAAAAGGCGTATTTGCACAAATGGACAACAAAAATTGCGGAACCACCGGACTGTGGGAGCAACATACCGAGATTAAATCAAATTCACCGGTAGTTGAAGCAGGCAAAGTAACAACCCACACAGCAGATATGGCTTATGAACGCATTATGTCATACGCAGGAGCCAGCAACTATCGTGATAAAGTCGATGAATTAATAATCAGTGACGTAAAAAACAGGGCTGCAAGCAGTACGGGTGACGCCAGTAAGTGGAGCAGTCTTTCCGGTTACTCACAGAACAAAAGAGGATATATCAACTACCCGTCAGACGCTTGTGCCGCTTTAGGAGTTAGCGACCCTTACAATGTACTGAAATCCGTGACTAACGCAAACGTAAAAGATACGGATGGTGACGGTATCCCCGATTACTGGGAAGAAGAATATGGCTTAAATCCCAAGAAATCGGCCGATGGCAAAGAAACGACTATCGACAAAAACGGAAAGTACACCAACCTGGAAATGTACCTTAACAGCCTGGTGCACGAAATCATGGTAAATGGTGCAGCAGGTGGTAGCGTTGTGGAATAATTTTAGTAAATTCGAAGCCTAAAAGATAAGTAAGAATGAAAAAGAATATAATAGCAATCTGTAGCTTTGTACTGGCTTTTCCCCTGTTGGGACAAGCCATGCAACCGACCGTTTCGGGTGAAAAGACAACGAAAGAGTATCTCGTTCCCGACCGTAGCAAAGTAGCAGCTTTCCCCGGTGCCGACGGAGCCGGAAAGTACACCACCGGCGGAGCCGGTGGCGCAGTCTACACAGTTACCTCATTGGCCGACGACGGTTCCGAAGGAACTTTCCGCTGGGCTATCGGCAAGAAAGGTCCACGTACCATCGTTTTTGCCGTAAGCGGAATCATTGAACTTCAGAAACCACTAAGGGTCAATAACGGTGATGTAACCATCGCCGGACAAACTGCTCCCGGCGACGGTATATGCCTGAAAAATTACACGTTCTCCATTCAGGCAGACAATGTGATTGTCCGCTTCATCCGTTCACGTATGGGAGTAGACATCAAGCAGAAAGGTGACGATGCCATGAACGGAACGAAAGCTCACAAGAACATCATCATTGACCATTGTTCTCTGAGTTGGTGTACGGACGAATGCGCCACTTTCTACGATAACAGCAACTTCACTCTCCAATGGTGCCTTATCAGCGAAAGTCTCGCCAACTCCATCCATGAGAAAGGAGCGCACGGTTACGGTGGCATTTGGGGCGGACAACCTGCCAGTTTCCATCATAACCTGCTCGCCCATCATACCAACCGCACTCCCCGCCTTTGCGGAAGCCGCTACACCGGAAAACCGGAAAATGAGAAGGTGGAACTGTTCAATAACGTGATATACAACTACGGGAGCGACGGAGCGTACGCCGGCGAAGGGGGATCTTACAACTTTATCAACAACTACTACAAGCCCGGCCCTTTCAGCGCAACGAAAGGCTCTTTCAAACGCCTGTTCACCGCTTATGCCGACGACGGCAAGAATAACAATGAAGCAGGCGTTCACGGCATATTCTACTTCAATGGCAATTACATGGATCCGACTTGCCCGAAACTGACGGACAAGCAAAGAGAAGCCCTTTACAAAGTAAACAGGGACAACTCTTACGGCTTGGTCATCAAAAAGGACTTCGCAACCGAAAAGGAAGTATTATCCGGGAAAGCATTTGATATAGCCGAACACACTTCCCTGCAACCGGCAAAGAAAGCCTATAAGGATGTTCTCCAGTTTGCAGGCGCTTCCTATCGCCGTGATGCCGTAGACCAACGTATCGTAGAAGAGACACGCAAAGGAACTTATACCTATGAAGGTTCGCACGGAAGTACGAACGGAATGATCGACCAGCCGTCCGATGTAGGCGGATGGCCTGAATATAAATCAGAACCGGCTTTGACTGATTCGGACGGTGACGGTATCCCCGACGAATGGGAAAAGAAACATAATCTGAATCCTAACGATCCTTCAGACGGAGCAAAATACACTTTGAGTCCGGAATATACGAATTTGGAAATGTATATGAATAGCTTGGTAAATCATTTATATCCTAAAAAATAGAATTACAGGCAATGATGTTTATCATCTTTTACCGGACAGGTTATTTGTAAACTATAATAACTATTCCAGACGTTTATTTCCCCTTCATGGTAAATCATAGATAATCAACGCTTTACGTTATCCATTTGTTCCACACCGAGAAACAACCCGTTCCACACCGAGAAACACTTTGTTTCTCACCGAGGAACAGGTTGTTTCTCGGTGTGGAACGATAATAAGGGAACGGACGAATCCTGCCTTTCTTTTATTTGTATAACTATTTCCTAATTGGCACTTTCAGTTCCGGTTCTTACACTTTTAATCAATACAGGCGTAATAAGTTACAGATTCTTATGATTATCGACTAATAATAGAGAAAAGAGTAGGTAGAAAACATAATTTTTCATACTTTTGGACGCAAACAATTAAAAATACATGTTTTCTACGGACGATCATATATTAAGCAAACTAAAACAAGGTGACGAAAAAGCACTGAAAGAAGTAGTGGACAAATTCTATAACCAACTATGTGTCTATTCCGTCCAATATACAGATTCACTGAAAGTTTCGGAAGACATCGTTCAGGACTTTTTCATCCGTTTATGGGAAAAGAAACTATACCTGACCGTCAACAGTAACCTGAAAAGTTTCCTTTTCAATTCAGTCCGTAATGCTTCCGTCGACTATCTGCGCAAGCATCAGCCATACCGTTTCGTAGAAATCGAAGAAGACGCATACATTACCGACTTCGAACTCAATGAGACAGAGATTGAAGAACAAGTACTCCGTCTGAAACATTATCTGAAGCAACTGACTCCGCAAGAATACAAAGTATTAATGGAGATAGTAGTACACAATAAAAAGTACAAAGAAGTAGCCGATGAATTAGGTCTGTCCGTAAATACCATTAAAACCCATCTATCAAGGGCTTTAAAGTTCCTGAGAAGCCAACCTTTTATTTCACTCTATTCACTTTTTTACCTGTAAACTGCATTTTTTTATATTTTCGTTCACCCATTTTACATTCTTTTTACGTCATAGGGACAAAAGAACCCCGAAATGCTGTCAGAAAACGAACTAGTGGACTTATGCCACAAATACCAGACCCATCAATTAACTGAATCCGAATTTCGGTTATTGCAAAACTGGGTGAACGAGTCGGAAGAGAATCTCCGGTTCTTTTCCAACTACGTGAAGCTATATAAATCCGAAAAGCGCATAGAAGCAAGCCAAGCCGCAAACGCAGCTAAAGGTTGGGCGGCTATTGAACGGAAACTGAAACAGCATCGTTTACGCCGGAAACTTTATTATACGGCAATAGCAGCCTGTTTCCTCTCCTTCCTGTTGGGGACAGCCGTATATCTCTATACCTATCAGGACTCACCGCTTCCGGCAGAAGAACCTTCGTTGGCGGAATTATTCCCTAACCTTCCACAGAACAGGGTGACACTGACATTAAGTTCCGGCCGGCAAATCGTACTTGATGAAGAGCAGGACAAAGAGATTGCCGACAATGGGCAAGTAGTAGCCAAAGGTAGCAACAACTCTTTGGATTACCAATCGGATATTACTCCGGCAACCAGTATCCAATATAATACAATTACAGTTCCCGAAGGAAGTACCTTCTCCCTGACTTTATCCGACGGAACACAGGTGACTTTAAATTCCACCACCACTTTCCGCTATCCGGTATCCATGCAGGACAAACGAACCGTGGAACTGAACGGAGAAGCCTATTTTGACGTAACGCATACAGGACAACCTTTCCTCGTAAAAGCTGACGGAAAAGAGATCAAGGTACTGGGAACCCGGTTCAATGTGTCCGCCTACCACTCCCGAAACATGATAACCACCCTTGTAAAAGGAAAAGTAGAAGTCAGGAACGGCATCGCACGCAAATTATTAGTACCGGGGCAACAAGCGACTATCTCCCCGGAAAGCAGCACTATCACCGTAGAGGAAGTAAATACAGACATCTATACCTCATGGGTGACAGGCGTATATGAGTTCAGCAGAACTCCGCTCCATAACATTTTGTCACAGTTCGAACTATGGTATGGAGTGAAGATAATCTATAAAGACGAAGACGCACGCAATATCCGCTTCGACGGAGCGGTATTCCGGAACAAGCCGTTAGGTTTCTCCCTGGAGATTATACAGCAAGTGTCGAACGTCCGCTTCAGCAAAGAAAACGAAACAATCATTGTCAGTAAATAATAAATAGAATAATAACAGAGAGTTTATAAAAGGCTGGAAGGATGCCACATACGTGTCCCGACTCCTATGTTTCATTTTAATCTTAATAATACTAGAATGAGAAAAAACGACTGTACAGCTTCCCGGACACAAAACTATATCCGGCTGCTAACCATCCTTTTCACATTGTTTTTTGTCTTTGCATTGCCGGTCGCAGCCGATGTGCTGGACGATGTAAAACGTGTAACCATTGTAAACTCTGACATATCCGTCAGAGAAGCACTGGATCAAGTCAAAAAACAGATTGGCGGCGCACTTATGTACCAATCGGACATCATTAATGATAAAATCCGGTTGAACCTGAACTTGAAGAATGCGCCATTGAACAAAGCGCTAAACGCAATCTGTACTCCTGCCGGACTACAATATGAAGTGGAAAACGAGTACATATTGATAGTTAAAGCAAAGGAGCGTCCCCAAGGCACTCCCAGGAAAAAGGTAAAAGGAATAGTCATTGATGAAAAGGGAGAACCTCTTATGGGTGTCACCATAACCATAGAAGGCGACCATAGCAGAGGAACGATAACTGATGAAAACGGCCGTTATGAACTGGAAGCCTCTCCTTATGACCTGATGGTCTTTTCGTACATTGGCATGGAAAAAGAATATGTCACGCCGAGAAGTGACACGGAGATTAACATGGTCATGCAGGAAAATGCAAAGATGCTGGGCGATGTAGTGGTGACAGGTTTCCAGACCATTTCAAAGGAACGTGCCACCGGAGCTTTCGACATTATCAAACAAGCGACGCTGGACAAGCCTTCTGCAACGATTGCCGACCGCTTGGTGGGTAGGGTTGCCGGTGTACAGGCATCGACTACTGCCGACGGGGATATTTCCTTTACCATCCGCGGACACGGAACTTTGCAATCCAACGACTCTCCGTTGATTGTTGTAGACGGATTTCCCATCTCTACCGGTTTTTCTTCCATCAATCCGAACGATGTAGAAAGCATTTCTATCCTGAAAGATGCCGCTGCCGCTTCCATTTGGGGTGCACGTGCCTCCAACGGCGTAATTGTAGTCACGACCAAAAGAGGTAAGAAAGGCAAAGGACTGACCGTCGAAGTAGACGCACAAGTGCGTATAGGCAGCAACACTGACATAGATTATCTGCGCAATATGCTCTCAAGTGAAGAAGCCATTGAATATCAAAAAAACACATTCGGAAAGTTCTTCTCTAACGTGGCAACTCCAAGTTCCACTCCCGGCAATCAGGAAGCGTTCAGTTCTGCCTATCAATCACGATTCACCCAGGCAGGTGTACTCTACAACAAATATATCCTGAATGAAATATCCGAAAGTGACTATAATGCCGGATTATCCGCCCTTGCCAGACTGGATAACAAGAGCCAGATAGAAAACGAATTATTGAAGCGCCCTGTTTACCAACAATACAACGTAACCCTTTCCGGGGCGACAGAACGCATGAGTAATTACGTTTCCATGCTTTACGGATATGATACATCCCGCTACCAAGGTTCAAATTCACAGAACTTCCAGTTCGATTACAGAGGTGACATGAAATTATTGAAATGGCTGGATATGAGCATTTCCGCGACAGCCCGCTACAAGAAAGACAATAATTCCGGGATTTCAGCCGGAGATATCACCACTCTGTCACCCTACGACATGATTTTGGAAAATGACGGTTCATATGCCGACATGAGCCACACCAAACATTATAAGGACGGAGTGAATCACATACTCAACCAGTTCGATTTCCCCTACTCTGACTGGAGTTATAATATCCTGCGTGAAGTAAACGGACGCAAGTTAAGCAACAAGACTATCAACGGACGTTTTCAAATCGGATTCAGGGCCACTATTATAGAAGGACTGACTTTTGACACCAAATTCCAGTTGGAACATGTACAGCAGGATGGACGTTCCCTTTATTCAGATGACACCCATTACGTGCGTGACATTGTCAACTATTATACTACACTTGATTGGAATACCCATTCAGCCACCCCCAACATCGAAAACGGAAGTATCCTGAATGAAAGCAAATATACAACTGACGCATATAACTGGCGTAACCAGATCAACTTCAACCGTACTTTCGCCGAACGGCATGCCATTAATTTTGTCGGCGGCATAGAAGTCAGCCAAAACAAAGCAAATAATAAAACATATGCGCCCGTATATGGCTACAATGACGAATACCTTACTTCCCGTCCCATCCAGAATGTAGTAGTGGTGGATTGTTTCGGAATAAAATCCCTGAACGGAATCAATACCCGTTCTTCATTCTCATATGCCATGCAACGTTATTTCTCGGCATTTGCCAATCTCTCTTACACATTTGACGACAAATATTCCGTATCAGGCTCTTACCGTACGGATGCTTCCAACTTTATTTCCGATGACCCCAAGTATCGTTATTCTCCTTTCTGGTCAGTCGGTTTCAGTTGGAACATGTCCAATGAAGAATTTATGAAGCCCATCCATTGGATAGATTATTTACGTCCCCGCATCACTTACGGATGCAACGGCAATGCCAATACCTCTACTTCTATGGTTCCATTGATTACCATGGGGGGAACAAGTTTCACCACAGGCGAACAGGTGGCACGTATCGACGTTTTCGGTAATCCTGCCATGAGTTGGGAACGTACCAAAGTGGTCAATATCGGAGTGGACTGGTCGCTGTTCAAAGGTAAATTCTATGGTAAACTTGATTTTTACAATAAGAAAGGAACTGATATCCTGGCGGACGTATCCGTCCCCATCGCGTCGGGACAGTTCAAGGACGGCATGGAAGTGACAGATATTAAAATCACCGCCAACGCGGCAGAAATCACGAACCGCGGTTTCGAGTTGGAATTGGGAACAGACAACCGCTTTGGCAAGAATTTCCATTGGAACGGAAACCTTACCCTGGCATACAATAAGAATAAAGTAGACAAGTTCAATGTCAACCATATCAGTGACGGCAGCATGCGTAACCCGACTGCGGTAGAAGGACATGACATTTACGGATTATGGGCTTACCAATATGCCGGACTGGAAGAAGTACAGAGCGCCGAAGGAAGCTATCATGTACCTGCCATTTATGTGGACAAAGAAGGTACAAAAGCCCAAATCAACAACATACCGACCAATACGGACGGACGCGACGCCATGAAATATATGGGAACTACCATAGCTCCATGGACTGTCGGCATGAGCCACTCCCTCGGATATAAAGAATGGGAACTGTCATTCACGCTGATAGGCAAATTCGGGCATAAATTCCGCCAGACGGCATTCAACTATGCCAATCCGTTGTCAGCCATCCCCAACCGCCAGTACAGCCAGCTCACTGATGAAAACATATTGCCGATGCCGGACAATAAAATCGTCAACCTGAGTTATTATACATCTATCGCTCCTTATATGGATTATAATATAAAAAGTGCCAACCATGTACGCATGCAGGAACTGACATTATCTTACTCGTTGCCTGCACGCCTTCTCAATAAATGGGGAATCGGACGTCTCACGTGTTACCTGCAAGGGAACAACCTGTTCACCATCAAGGCAACCGACGAGGATCCCGAATACGCTTACGGACAATTCCGTTTGCAGCCCACTTACACAATCGGAGTAAAATTCTCCTATTAAGATTAAACCATTAAAAACTTGACAGGTTATGAAAAAGCTCAATAAGATATTTTTTATTATATTCCTCGCTACCGCCTTGTCCGGCTGTAACGATTATCTGGACGAACAACCCAGAAAAGGAAATGGTGTCGAACTGAAAACTTTCGACCAACTGGTAGCTCTCCTGGCTGCACGTGTCGACGGAATGGACAGACAATTGATGTGGGATTACAATGTAGCCCAACGATATATGAGCGACTGTTACGAATTACCCACAGACCTTGAATTCAATGCGATTTTTGAAACGACCGAAGATCCCACCGCTTTCCACCTTAACTGTTTACAGCCCCAATATACCCAGGAACTGACCGCATCGTCAACTTCCTGGCTGATAAACTTCAAAAACATATATCTTGCCAATACGGTTCTCACCTATCTGGATAAAGTGACGGGCGGCACGAACGAACAACGTAATTTATTGGCAAAGAGAGCACATTTCATGCGTGCCTACCATTATTATGAATTAGCCAATTGCTACTGTGTGCCTTATTGCGAAGCTAACCTGAACGAATTAGGTTTGCCTATCAACACAGACATAGAGTATAAGGAATCCTATGCCCGTTCATCGTTGAAAGAAGTTTATGACTTCATCGAGTCCGAACTCAAGCAATCCCTGGACATCTCCACGCCCCTGATTGAAAACGGAGTACGCAAGGTCTGGCGGGAGAATGGAGCAGCCGTTAACGGTTTCGCGGCACGTTTCTATCTGATTAAAGGGGATTATGCCCAAGCCAAAGAATATGCGGAGAAAGCGCTGGCTTATAATTCCGACCTGACGGATTACAATAATTCGTCCGAAATATATATGGACGAAGCCTCTGATTTCTTCGGCATTCCATATCCTGCCGTCAACTGGTATGGCATCACAATGGAAAACAATGACGGATTGCTTATCGCCGATTATCAGAAATCATATTACAGGCGCAACTCACTCAGCGGTACATGGGCCATCCCCAGCCGGAAGTTCATTAATAGCTTCAATCAGGAATATGATATGCGTTACCGCTACTTCTATTATCCTGATTACAGCGGATTATCATTGGGCGGCATGGGCATATTCTTCGGATTTCCTCAAATAGACGGATACTCATATATTTGCGGAGACGAATTTGACTCAGGCCCCTGTACTGCCGAAATGATGCTTATTAAGGCGGAATCAATGGCACGGTCGGGACAATGGAGTGAAGCAATCAGTTATCTGAATACCAGTTTCCGGCCTTATCGCATAGCTACGGACGCTCCTTCCGAAATCAAAAACCTGTCTGCCGGTAATAAGGACGAAGCAATCGCGGTTATTCTGAAAGAACGTATGTTGGAGTTTCCTTTCACATTACGCTGGCATGACATACGCCGTTGCAACTTCAATGACGACCCGAACGATAACATAAGCATTATCCGTTCTTTCTACGAATTATCCCCTGGCGGCATACATTCACCGCTATATGACGGTGGTTTGAAGAACTATACATTGGATGCCAATAGCAATAAATATATCTATACATTAGCTATTCCGCAATCGGAAGTTACCATCAGCAACGGCGTAATTGAACAGAATAAATATTAACCCCTTTTAAATAAAACAATAGAAATGAAAAAGATAACTCATCTATTCATTACAGCGGCAGTTGCCTTATGTACATTCGCGGCCTGCAAATCCGGCCCCGCCACCATCAGCGGGGAAGTGACAAATTATAAAGGCAGAGCCATAGAATGCATGTTGGTCACTGATACCGCATACATTCCCGACAGCCTGACAATCTCCGAAGACGGGAGTTTCATATACAGCAAAGACCTGCCGGAAGGAGCTGAAGTATGGATTGTGGCAGAAGACGCCAGAGGATATGTACGTACGTATCTGAAAAACGGAGATAAGCAGCACGTGGCTATGTCCGCCAGTGCCGATTCCGTTTACGGACGTTGTGACGTTATTTTCAGCGGAGACACGAAGGCTTCCGAATACTTGCTGGCTTTCGACAAAGAACTGGGCAATCTTGCCAAATGGACACCGGAAGAGGCTATAAAGTATAATACATTCAAAGAATACAAGGCAGCCCTCGATGCCGCAGCCGATAAACTAACCACGCAACTGAAAGCGACAGGAGACAATAAGTTCATCGCAAAAGAAGAAAAGAAACTGAACAACAAGGTTCTTCTTACTTCCTTCAATTTCGTACGTGGCAAGTATCACAGCGGACAGCCGTCGGACGCAGACAAGGACTTCCTCGAGTTTGTGGAAACGATTGACTACAACAATATGGAGAGCGCCAAGAATAACCTGATTTATATGTATATCAACTGGTATCAGACATGCCATCCCGACACGACAACCGGTTCCGGCGTACAATACCTCACTATCCTGAAAAAGCGTGTATCCAATCAGGAAGTGATAGATTACATGGCCGACAGCTATATGGCAAGCTACATGGAAGGCGGTGCGGATGCCTACCTGCCTGCCACTCTCGAAGCGTACCAGCAGACGACGTCCAACCAGGAAAATGTAGAAAAATACAAAGAGATGAGCAAGGAACTTATCCAACTCCTGCCGGGTAACGCCGCACCGGACTTTGCCATCAAAGACGTAAAAGGCAATTCTCTAAGATTCTCGGATATTATCGGAAAAGGGAAAATGACCTATATGGATGTATGGGCAACATGGTGCGGCCCTTGTTGTGCCGAGATTCCTTTTATGGAGAAACTGGCAGAACACTATGCCGGCAACCCGAAAATAGAAATCATCAGCATCTCCATTGACGAGAAACAGGATAAGTGGAAAAAGAAACTGGAAGCGGACAAACCTGAATGGAGACAGTTCATTGTACCGGACGGCTTCAAATCCGAATTATGCCGGGAATATAGGATTAACGGTATTCCCCGCTTCATGCTCTTCGATAAAGACGGGAAGATTATCAATGTCAATGCGCCCCGTCCTTCGGACAATAGCATCATCGACTATCTGGACAGCCAGTTGAAATAAATAGAAGTTCCTTTTTTTCATAAATCTCTCTGACAGACGAAGAGGTCGGACTTCCTTTATTGGAATCCGTCCTCTTCTATCTTATCTGTTATTTCCTTTTCGGATACTGTTCCTGTCAACTACAATTACCTGCCCACTTTCTCCTTATATTCCGTCGGCGTCATACCCACCTGTGCCTTGAAGCATTTGCTGAAATAACGCGGGTCGTTGATTCCGACCATATATGAAATCTGCGTCATATTAAACTCTCCTGTTTCAATCAGTTGGGTGGCACGCTTAATACGGATTTCCTTGATAAACTCGATAGGCGCCAGTCCGGTAAGTGTTTTCAGTTTCTTGAAGAATACCGAACGGCTGACAGCCAGTTCACGTACCAAATCATCTACTACCAAGTCACCATTATCCATATTCTGTTCCATCAGTTCCACCAGTTTATCCATAAACTTACGGTCGTTGGGAGACATATCGGGAACAGTAGGTTGAGGCTGAGTTTGCGCTCCCTGACTCAATTCAACTGAGTTTGCTTCCCCTGATACAACCTCTGCCGATACAGGCAAATTTTCGGGGACAGCGGACATATTGATATGCATCAGACTGTCCCGATAGAAGTTCTGCAACTTCTTGCGCTGCATCAACAGGTTTTCTACACGGGCTTGCAAATACGTAGCGCTGAAAGGCTTCGTGATATAATCATCCGCACCGTACTCCAGTCCTTCCAATTTACTTTCGATAGTAGTCTTGGCGGTAAGCAGGATAATAGGTATATGGCTGGTCGTCATATCCGCACGCAGTTCCCGCGTCATCTCGATACCGTCTTTTTCGGGCATCATCACATCACTGATAATAATATCCGGCAAATACTTCAACGCCTTGCTCCAACCTTCCATTCCATCGGCAGCTTCCACCACCCTGTACATCGGAGTAAATATGCTGCGCAGGAACTCACGCAATTCCTGATTATCTTCAACCAACAACATCAGCTCTTTGGAGTTATCTTCCGCCGACGTTTCTTTCTCCGAAGGCGATTCCTCAACTCCCCTACCGTCTGCTGCCACCAAAGTTTCAGACTGGAGCGACGCATTGGCTATATCCACCACCTGCCCCATCCTCGCCGGAACTTCCGCATCCTCAAGGATAAATTCCACTTCTTCGTCATAATGCTCTTTCCCTTTCAGGAAATCAACCTTGAAGCAACTTCCTTCTCCCAGACGGCTATCGACGGAAATGGTAGCCTTGTGCATCTCCACAAGCTCCTTCACCAGCGAAAGCCCGATGCCCGTACTAGCCTGATTGAAAAGATTCTTATCCACCAGATTCTCAAAACGGACAAACAGCGATTTCTTCTTATTCTCGGCAATACCGATGCCTTGATCCTGCACGCCGATAGAAACGGTATTCTCGTCTTCACGGATGAAAATCGTAATCATCTTCCCGTTCGGCGTATATTTGAAGGCATTGGAAAGCAGGTTGAACACAATCTTTTCCAACTTATCCACATCCACCCAAAGGTAAAGGTGCTGCTTCTCCGTCTCAAACAGGAAATCAATCCGGTGCTCCTCGGCAACGGCTTCGAAGTTATCCATCACCTTGCGTACAAAAGGCACTACATCCACACGCTGCACCTGCATCTTCATCTTCTTGTTCTGAATCTTGCGGAAGTCCAGAATCTGATTGACAAGACGAAGCATACGGTTGGTGTTCCGTTCTACCACCACCAACTGCTCACGGGCATCCGCCGGCAATTTGTCATTCTTCAGGACTTGTTCCACAGGCCCCGCTATCAGCGTAAGCGGCGTGCGGAGTTCGTGGGAAATATTGGTAAAGAAACGCAGCTTTATATCCGAAATCTGCTGTTCGACGGACACTTCATGCTTCAACCGGTAAATGG
>ERZ791802.686-NODE-686-length-31741-cov-4.241495_pt1 | contig 31741 bp, 29 predicted proteins | sample MGYA00510308_ERZ791802 | MGnify/ENA primary metagenome ERZ791802 (study PRJEB30046, sample SAMN00792028) | human gut metagenome | study: EMG produced TPA metagenomics assembly of the A metagenome-wide association study of gut microbiota in type 2...
ATTCGTGGCATTCGTCGAAGTCTTTGATTAACTCAACTAAGGAGACGGCGCTCCTTCCGCGTATAAATACGCAGTGTTCCGCGCCGTAAAAATCTATGAAAGTCAACGGTATCCCCACTAGAACAATTTGGCCCATTGAGCATGGTCAAGCTGTCGGCATTATTGACCAAACAAGATTGCCTTTTGAGTTCGTCAAAGAGGAGTGTGTCGATTGGCGCCAACTTCAAAACGCCATCGCAACGATGAAGGTGCGAGGCGCTCCGTTAATCGGCATTAGCGGAGCTTGGGCAATGGTGTTGGCTATGAAAGAAGATCCTCGAGATGAGGCTGTTCATGCGGTTCGTGCCGAGATGATTGCAACCCGCCCGACAGCCGCCGATCTCCAGTGGGGAGTCGATCAAATTGTCACTGCAGTCATGCACGTTGAGCCTAAAGAGCGCTTCAGAGTGGCTTACAAGAAAGCCGAAGAAATCACACAAGCTAATGTGTTGGCTAACCGAGCCATCGGCACGCATGGAGCGAAATTGATCGCCGAGATTTATGCTAAAAAACGCGCTCCGGTGAATATTCTCACCCACTGCAATGCCGGGTGGCTTGCTACGGTGGATTACGGAACGGCACTTTCTCCTGTTTACATTGCTTTTGAGCAAGGCATCCCGCTTCATGTTTGGGTGGATGAAACTCGTCCTCGGAATCAAGGGTTATTGACAGCTTGGGAGCTCGAAGGGGCGGGCGTTCCTTACACAGTGATCGCAGACAATGCAGGCGGCCACATCATGCAACATCGTGAAGTTGATGCTGTGATTGTGGGGGCTGATCGTGTGACGGCCGTTGGCGACGTTGCTAACAAAATCGGTACGTATCTCAAGGCACTTGCTGCCAAAGACATGGAAGTGCCGTTCTATGTAGCCGTGCCGTCGTCAAGTTTTGACTGGTCTATCCACGATGGCAAACATGGCATTGAAATTGAAAATCGTTCCGGGGATGAATTGCGCAAGGTCCGCGGTCGAGATAAAGACGGCCGAGTCACTGAAGTGCAATTAATCGATCCTCAAGTCAATGTTGAAAATCCGGCTTTTGACGTAACGCCCGCACGCTTGGTGACGGCATTTATCACAGAAAGAGGCGTGTGTGCACCGGAATTCTTAACTCGACTTTATCCCGAAGCTTCTCGCCGTTTTGTTCGCTAGTGTATGAAAGATCTTCGATCGGAAATCATTGATTGTGCTTTGGCGATGAGCCGTGAGGGGCTTTGTGTCAATAAAAGCGGAAACGTTTCGATGCGAGCTCAAGTCAACGGTATTGAGGGGTTTTGGATTACGCCTACGGGTGTCTCTTATGAAGCTCTCAAGCCTGCAGATATCGTTTTTGTGCATTTGACCGATGAGGCGCGTTTTGAAAGCGAGAACGGTCGCTTGCCATCAAGCGAAAGCCTGATGCACGCAGAGGTCTATCGTCAAAAACAGGATGCAAGGGCCATCGTTCATACGCACTCTACTTATGCGACCGCCTTGGCTTGTTGCGATATGCCGATTCCGGCCTTTCATTACATGGTGGCTGCCGCAGGAGGGACACAAATTCCCTGTGCACCCTATGCATTATTCGGAACCAAGGCCTTGGCTGAGAGTGCCATTAAAACACTTGGAAATTTAAAGGCTTGTTTGCTCTCGCATCATGGGGTACTTGCTATCGGCAATGATGCCCAAAGTGCGTTGGCTTTGGCACGGGAAGTCGAATCCTTGGCTAAAACATATTCGGTTGTTCGAGCCCTAGGGTGCGGAACCGTCTTGAATGAATCTCAAATGGCTGAGGTATTAGAAAGGTTTAAGACCTATGGACAACAAAAATAAAGGTGTAGCTCCCTGTTGGCTAAGACCGGATGGTACAACGTTGGCTTGTACTGAAAAGGTGCGCGTTTTAAATGAAAACTACGAAGAGTTACGCGTAATGATCAAAGATGCGTTGGAAGACGCTTTGGTGCTCGGTTGCTCTGAGGCACAGGTGCGCGAAAACTTCCATCGCTTAATCGATGAAATTCAAACGGATATTAAAGAGCACCAAGTGCAGACTTAGCGCTTGAGAATGACAGAAACCAAAAGCCAAAGAGCAATTGCAGCACAAAGCGCAGCTGTCGCATAAAAGCTTTCAAAATAGTGCCCAAATACTCCATGGATGAGACCGAACGCCAATGGTAGAAAGATTGCACCAGCGAAAGTAAAAAAGAGCGTGCCACCCGTGGCAACACCGGCTTTGCCGTTAGGAGCAACTCGGGCCACATTGGCTAAATAGACACCGTTCCAACCGATCGCCGAACCCCCAAGACAGAAACACACGAGAAGCAACCATACGGTAGCCGTTTGTGCAGAGAACAAGCCCGTGAGAACGAGCATGCCCGCCATCAAAAATCCTAGAAGCGAAAGCGTTAGGATTGGCGAGTGAATTTTATCGGCAAAAATACCCCAGAAAAGACGACCGCACATTCCTCCGATACTGGCGGCACTTAGCGCCATGCCGGCTAAAACGATGGCCACTCCCAAGTCTTCAACCATGAAGCTGACGAGGTAGCTGAAAACGCACATTTGTGTGCCGTTATAAACAAAGGAAACGATGCACATGCGACGAAGTTCTTTTTCAGACAGTACCAGTCGAAGAGCGTTGACGACCGTGGCGATGTTAAATCGAGATTTTGGATCGTTGTGGTCATCTAAATTCTCTCGGTGATACATCACTAAAAGCGCAATGCAAAGACACAGAATTGCCATACTTAAGGGACCGGCTTGCCAAAGTCCGGCCCAAAGTGCGATCCCAGGGACAATAAAGCCGGCGATGGCACTTCCCAGTGGGACAGCCGTTTGCTTGAGAGAAAAGACAAAGCCCATGCGCTCTTTAGGTACTGTGTGCGCAAGGATGTCGCTGGAGGCCGGAGTGATCGGACCGTAGCTCAATCCCAACAAAAGTCCACCCACACAAATGAGTGCAAAGTTTGAAAAAGCACTCAATAGCAGACCGATCGCGGCCATGATCAAACACGCCTGCGAGACGTGAATGCCGCCGTATCGTGTGACCATTGTGCCGCCGACCACCGCCGCAATGGCCGCACCGATATAGATGAAGCACACGTACGTGCCGATGAAGGTACTTGGCATGCCGATAGACAATGCAACTAATGGAGCGACAGCAGATAAGGTGACGGTGCTTGCCGTAGCCATGGCCTGGATGGACATGGTGGAGACAAGGGCGAGTTGGATTTTTGACATGGTAAAACGGTGAGGATTCAATGCCGATAATTGTATCCCGATTGTCAAAAAAAGCGTCTATTGGGGCTTGTCGTAGAAGATAATCATGCTCATTTGAACATCGCCGTTGCCAATGTTGTCATAGCCATGGGCCTGATCGGCGCAAAATCGAAGACTGTCGCCAGCGGTAAGTTCAAATGATTCTGTCTCAGTTGAAATTCGGACTTGCCCAGCAAAAACAGTGATGAATTCTTGGGCGCCTTTCGGGTGAGCCTGCGAGCGCAAAGAGCCTTGAGGTTTAATGACAATTCGGTAAGTTTCAAAGAGTTTTTTCTCATCAAAACCAAAAATCGGGAAATTGAGGTAACGCCCCTGGTCGGCCTCTAGGGGTGTGATGTCAACTGCTCGAACGACTTCGGGTTCGCTACGATCCTGTTCTACCAAACTTGCAAACGGGACTTTGAGACCGCCGGCAATTTTCCAAATCATTGAAATAGTAGGGTTAACCGATCCCTTTTCGATTTGTGCGAGCATGCTGCGCGAGATTGCACAAGCCGAAGCGGCCTGATCCAAAGTAAGGCCACGTTTTTGTCGGATATTTTTAACGTTCTTGGATAAAACAGACGAAATGTTCATATATTGCACTAAAAATGTAGTATATTAACGAGCACGATATTGCTAAATTTTAACAAAATAATGGATTAACGATGAGCCACTGGTTAGCTTTTGCCATTTATGTTTTTATTACGGCCATTACGCCTGGTCCCAATAATCTGCTGTCGTTGACAGAGGGTGCAAAGAAAGGATTTCGGCAAGTTTTGCCGTTAAATTTTGGTATTTTGGCCGGATTCTCAATTGTCATGCTGATTTGCACGGTACTGACAGCAACGGTTAGCGAGTGGATTCCTGTTTTAATGACACCGATGCAAATTTTGGGGGCTCTCTATATTTTGTGGCTTGCTTGGCAAACCTTTCGCAGTTCGTCCGGCGATTGGGAATCGGGGTCTGAAAGAAAAGGCTCTGATAGTGCTTTTTGGACAGGGTTTTTGTTGCAGTTTGTCAACGCCAAAATTTACATTTACGGCATTATGTCGATGCAGGCTTATGTCTTGCCGCATTTCAGCGGACAGTATTTGATTCTAAGTGCGTTTTCCTTTTTCTTAGCTTTTGTAGGCTTTGCCTGCACGCTTTTATGGTCGGCTTTTGGCTCTGTATTCCGATACCTTTTCTCAATGCACGCTAAATTTTTTAACACGATCCTCGCGTTACTGCTGGTGTACTGTGCTGTGTTGCTCTTGCCTATTGGAGGCTAAATTGACAAACCGTAACGGCATTGTTCGGAACACAAGCCTACAATAGATATATCGCAATTGAACACTGGGGAATCAATATGTCTCGACTCATCAAAAGTTTAGTCATAGTCAGTGCTTGTTCACTGTTGGCCGCTTGTGCTCACCCGGATTTGCTTGAGGTCGGACAAAGTGGTGACTCCGTTGTCACCGAGCTCGGTGCGCCTGACTCGAAAATGACGTTAGCCGATGGCGGCTACATTTTGGTCTACTCCCATCAACCGTTCGGTATGGAAGTCTATTGGCTTTATTTTGACAAGGATGGCCGTTTTGTAAAACATGAAAGAGCACTCAATGAAGAGCATTTCGCGTTGGTGCAAGTGGGTAAGCACACCAAGGCCGATGTTTATCAGATGTTTGGGAAGTGTGCTCAAGAGTATGACTTCAGACTTCAAAAAGAGACGGCCTTTATGTATCGATTTGAAGACGTTGGCGGTTATAACCAAGCCTTTTGGGTGCAATTTGACACACAGGGAATTGTTACTGAAACGGCTGTGACGCAAGATCCCTGGGAAAATGACGGATTCTGGCAAATCGGACTTTGAAGGATTAGACGCAAATAAGCAAAAGGGGCACTGAGGCGCCCCTTTCACTATCGTATCAATTGACGATTAGTGTTCCGGTTGCGGATTGCGCAAACGGATGTGCAATTCTCGCAATTGTTTTTCATCGACAGGAGCCGGAGCGTTCGTCAACAAGCATTGAGCGCGTTGAGTCTTCGGGAAGGCAATCACGTCGCGAATTGACGGAGCCGAGGCCATGATCGTGACGATACGATCCAAGCCGAAGGCGATACCGCCGTGCGGAGGAGCACCGTATTGCAAAGCATCAAGCAAGAAACCGAACTTGGCACGAGCTTCTTCCGGTCCGATATTCAAGGCACTAAATACCTTGCTTTGAATGTCGGCGCGGTGGATACGGATGGAGCCGCCACCGATTTCCCAGCCGTTTAAGACCATGTCGTAGGCTTGGGCCATGCACTTACCCGGATCGGTGCTCAAAAGATCGATATGTTCGGGTTTGGGCATCGTGAACGGATGGTGACAGGCAACCCAGCGGTGTTCTTCTTCGTCATATTCAAACATCGGGAAGTCCACCACCCACAAGGCCTTCCAGCCTTCTTCGTATAAGCCGTTATTTTTACCGAAATCGCTGTGACCGATCTTCAAACGCAAAGCGCCCAAAGAGTCATACACAACCTTGGCGCGGTCTGCACCGAAGAAAATCACGTCGCCGTTTTGAGCACCCGTGAGTTCTAAGATATGGGCGATCAATTCGTCAGAAAGGTTCTTAACGATCGGGCTTTGTAAACCTTCGCGGCCTTTTTCCTTTTCATTGACCTTGATGTAAGCCAAGCCCTTGGCGCCGTAAATCTTGACGAATTCCGTGTAAGCGTCAATTTCCGAGCGGGGCAAAGAGCCGCCGTGCGGAACGTTCATAGCCACGACCTTACCGTCGGGCAATTCAGTAGCAGAACGGAAGACCTTGAATTCGCTGGTCTTAGCCATTTCGGTGATTTCGCGCAATTCAATACCCTTAATGCGCAAATCAGGCTTATCAGAGCCAAATCGAGTCATGGCTTCGTGCCAGGTCATCACCGGGTACGGATTGGGTAGCTCTACGCCGATCGTTTCCTTGAAGACGTCGCGGATCATGGTTTCCATGATTTGGCGAATTTCTTCTTGGCTCAAGAACGACGTTTCAATATCAACCTGCGTGAATTCAGGTTGGCGGTCAGCACGTAAGTCTTCGTCACGGAAGCACTTGACGATTTGATAGTAACGATCAAAGTTCGCAATCATGAGCAATTGCTTAAAGAGCTGCGGAGATTGCGGCAAAGCGTAGAAGTGACCGTCGTGGACACGGCTCGGAACCAAGTAGTCACGAGCACCTTCCGGGGTGCTACGCGTCAACATCGGAGTTTCGATATCGATGAAACCTTGCTTATCCAAGTGGTTGCGAATGGCCAATGCGGTCTTGTAACGCAACTTGAGGTTACGTTGCATGTACAAGCGACGCAAATCAAGCACGCGGTAAGTCAAACGCGTCGTTTCAGACAAGTTTTCATCGTCGAGATGGAACGGAGGCGTTTCGGACTTATTGAGAATTTCCAGTTCGCGGCAAAGCACTTCAACGCCACCGGAGATCAAGTCCGGATTGTTGGTGCCTTCGGGACGGGCGCGAACAAGGCCTACGACTTTCAAGCAGTATTCGTTACGAACGGATTCAGCGGTTTGGAAGACCTCGGGATTGTCCGGGTCACAAACAACTTGCAAAAGACCTTCGCGGTCACGCAAGTCGATAAAGATAACACCGCCGTGGTCACGGCGGCGGTGAGCCCAACCATAAAGGGTCACCGTTTGGCCAATGAACTTCTCATTGATAAGACCGGTATATTCGGTGCGCATAAATGCTCCCAATACATATTAAAGGGAATGATCCCAACAGATAACCGAGCTATTTTAGCCTGAAAGTGTCGGCTTTTGTTGCCCATCACGTTTCTGCTACAAAAGAAAACGGCCGACTTTGCAGTCGGCCGAGAGTTTCAGCTCATAGAATTAATCCTCTTCGGCCTTACGTTGGTACTTGCTAGCCAAGTCTGCTTGGACGGATGCCGGTACCGGTTCATAGGCTTCCAATTCAATAGAGTAGCTGCCGGCGCCTTGTGTAAGGGCATTCAAACGATTGGCATAGCCGTCAAGGCCTGTCAATGGCACACGGCCCGTGATCAACATCATGCCACCCGTTAAGTTTTCAGTGCCGCTTACTTGACCACGGCGGCTTGCCAAGTCACCGGTGATATCGCCCATGAAGTTATCGGGTACGAGAATTTCGATGCGTACGATGGGCTCAAGTAACTGCGGTTGAGCGTTGGCCAGTGCTTCAAGCATGGCTTTGCGGCCGGCTGCAACGAAGGCCACTTCCTTACTATCGACCGGGTGATACTTACCGTCGTAGACAGTCACACGAATGTCGTGGATCGGATAACCCGCAACGAACCCGGTATCAAGCACTTCGCGAACACCCTTTTCAACGGCAGGAATTAAGCTAAACGGAATAGCGCCGCCCTTGACTTGGTCAACAAACTTAAAGCCTGCGCCGCGCGGCAAGGGTTCGACACGAAGGAATACTTCACCGAATTGTCCGGCACCGCCCGTTTGTTTCTTATGGCGTGCATGACCTTCGGCCGGAGCACTGATCGTTTCGCGATAAGGTACGCGAGGTGTGCGGGTTTGTACTTCGAGCTTAAATTGCAAGGCCATACGTTTAATGACCGTGCGGATATGTTGTTCGCTTAAACCACGCAAGACCGTTTCATTCATAACCGTATCGTGCTCAACTTCAAGCGTCGGATCTTCGCTAATCATTTTTTCGAGCACTTCGGACATACGACCTTCGTCGCCGCGACGAGCAGGGCTGACGGCCAAACCGAACATCGGTTTCGGGAAGTTCAGTTTCTTCATGTATACCGTGCCTTCAATCGAGGCGTCATGTAGAACGCTGCCGTAGACAATGTCATCGACTTTGGCAACGGCGCCGATGTAGCCCGGATTCATTTCATCGACTTCCAAGGTGTCTTTGCCTTGAAGCATGAGTGGCTTGGTGATCTTAAAGGGCTTCTTACCGTCGTCAACGAAAAGGGTTGAATCTTTGGTAATACGACCTTGATGCAAACGGAACAAACCGATCTTGCCAACAAACGGGTCGTTGACCACTTTAAAGACGTGAGCCAGAACGGGACGGCTCTCATCGGGGAACGTCATGTATTCGGAGCCGTCGGCGCGATAAAAGAGCGGAGCATTCGCTTCGGTCGGATTGGGCAAGTGACGAACGAAAACCTTAATCAAGTCACGCATGCCGATGAGGTTTTTCGCAGACGTGTAGCACACAGGAATGATGTGACCGAGACGCAAGGCTTTTGTAAGCGGAGCATGCAGTGTCCTTGGGTCAACGGCCCCTTCTTCAAGGTAGCGCTCCATCGTTTCGTCATCCATTTCCACCACACGTTCAATGAACGCTTGGTGCACGCGCTCTACGGATGCAAAGTAAGCCTCACCCTTATCGTTATCAAAGCAGTCAATAACGTGGGTGCGATCTTTGTTGGGTAAGTTCAAGGGCAAAACTTCGTCGCCGAAGGCTTCACGCAATTCTGCGAGCAACTTTTCAAGGTCAACATCGGGTTGATCGAACTTATTGACGACGATCATGCGGCAAAGATTTCGTTCTTTTGCCCACTCCATCATACGGCGAGTCATCAGTTCCACGCCCTTGGTGGCATCCACGACTACGCAGACGGTTTTTACGGCATCCAAGGCTCCCAAGGCTTGGCCTACACAATCTGGATACCCCGGGGTGTCAAGAACAAAGACGCGCACAGGAGTGCCGTCGTCTTTCTGAGCGTTTAAATGAGCGACAGTGGTGCGAAGGGAGTGTTTAACTTCTTTTTCCATCGGGTCGAAGTCACTGACTGTATTACCTTTTTCGACCGTGCCAACTTCTTTAATTACACCGTTGCGATAAAGGAGGGCTTCCAACAATGTCGTTTTACCTGTGGAGCCGTGCCCCACCAACGCTACAGTACGGAGGTTTTCAACCGGATATTGACTCATAATGTTCCCCTTTATGGATATTCGGAAAAAACAAAAACGCAACAGTTCTATTGTGCGCCTTTTCCGTTAAGCCTGGGCAACGAAAGCAAGGGGATTTGATAAAAATCGCAAAATTGACGTGATTTAGCGAAAAAAATGGGGTAAATTAAGGGAAATCCCGAAGTTAAAAAGACTTCTTCAGTTTGTAGCCGACTCCGCGAACGCTTTCGATGACGATGTCTTGACAACCGGCCTGTTGTAACTTGTGGCGAACACTTGAGATATGCACGTCGATGGCCCGGTCGTATTGTCCGCGCGGTCGGCCGAGGACTTTGGGGTAAATTTCGTCCTTAGAGACAGCCGTGTCAGCCTGCTGAGTCAAAAGCATTAAAAGCGTAAATTCGGTTTGTGTGAGGTTAAGCTCCACAGAGCCGCAACGCGCCTGAACATTGGGGATGTCTATATACAGAGAACCGTAAATAATGGGCTCACGAGAGTTGAGCCTGTCGGCTTCTTTTTTCTCCAGTAATGTCTTAATACGTCGAAGTATTTTGACAAGAGGCAAAGGCGTGACAAGTGTTTGATCTGCCGGCAAAGAGGCCTCTTTGACAAGAGTGGAGTCGTGCTCATCGGTCAGTGCCAAAACAACAAGTTCAGGTTTGACAGATTGAGCAGCTTGAACGAGCTCAAGATCTTCCAGAGTCGTTAAATCGAAAATGGCAATGTCGAAATCTTGATCTTTAATGTCTAACAACGCGTCTTCTCGGCAATAAGCCGGCCAGACTTCATAGTTGCAGAAAACCAGGAAGTCCGCCATCAGTGCCTCGACCACATCGTCGTGTCTGTAGATCAGAATTTTCGGGTGCATCAATAGTCGATTTATGAAACAAAGTCAGCAATGATACCGACTTGTGAACCAATAAAAAAGTAAGATGAGTGAAAACACTCGATGGAAGTAGGAAAAATGTCGAGAAGAACCTTGCGAATTTTTCCAGCGTTATTTACAAACTGATTATCACTGAAAAATTGCAATTTTCAAAATTTTACGGGATTTTGGCGCAATGTTACATTCATTCTTGCCAAAATTTTAACTAAGGTAACATGTTGGATTTGTCATGAAAAAGCACACATTAACCCTAGCAGTAATTGCAGCAATGCTATTGAGCGGGTGTGCAGTCGCTCCTGTGGAAATGAATGCGCAGCAAAGTGCACTGCTGTCTGACAATTGGGTTAAAGGCGAGGGCGAAGTCGATGCGAAAAAATTACGTGTTGCTCCAGCCCAATGGTGGGCATCTTGGAACGATGAGTCGCTTAATCGCCTTGTAGAGGCAACGCTGAAAAATAACACCGATATTGCGGTTGCTCAGGCCAATTTGCGTTCGGCTCGAGCATCGGTAACGCGTACGGGTTCATCGCTTTTGCCCGGTGCAACCTTAAGCGGGGAAGGTTCTGAAAATCGTCGCGACGATGAGGCTACACAAAGCTATAACGCCGGAGCGGCAGCCAATTGGTCACTGAGTTTTGGCGGGCGTAACATTTCTGAGCACAGGGCTGCATTAGCAGAGTCAAAGGCAACCGAATTGACACTTGAAGATGTGAAAAGTGCCATGACAAGCGAGGTTGCCAACCAATATATCCAGCTACGCTTGGCCCAAAGACGTCTGGAAATTGCGAAAGACAGTGTCAAGAGCTACGAGGAAGCTAAAAATTTAACGCAGTGGCGATATCAAGCCGGTTTGGTGGAAGCAACGGACTATGAGCAAGCCAATGCGCAGTATGAAAATGCTCGAGCCAGTGTGGCAACGAATCGCCATAATATTTTGCGCTATCAAACAGCACTGTCGAGATTAACGGTGTTGCCCTTGGCTGAAATCCAAGCCTTACCGGAAGGTGCTATTCCGCAGCCGCCCGAAAACATTGCGGTATCAATTCCTGCGGAAGTTGTCACATTACGGCCGGACGTGTTGGCTGCTCAAGAAAGTGTGCGAGCCGCTCTTGAAAATGTGCGTGTCGCTCGAGCGGATTTCTTTCCGACTCTCAATCTCACAGGCTCTATTGGCACAACAGTCGCAACCGTAAGTGCATTGGGCACAAGTGGTACCGGAATCGGAGCGTTGGTTGCTGCACTTTCCATGCCGATTTTGAACTGGGCTGATGCTATTGCGGGCACCGAAACACAGAAGGCCAACGTTGATGCCGCACAAGCTCGCTATACGTCAGCTTTGGTAACAGCACTCGAAGAAACTGAAAATGCACTTTCAGCTATTCGTTCAAGTGCCGCGAAAAAACATTCACTTCGTATTGCCACGCAAAGTAGTAACTTAGCTGCCGATCTTGCCTTACAACAGTACTCAAGCGGTTTACAAGATTATCAAACAGTGCTCTCAACGCAACGTTCGTGGTTGACGGCTCAAGATAGTGAGGCCAGTAATGATGCCGATTGGGCAACGGCTCACGTGGATCTTTATCAAGCTTTGGGAGGCGGATGGACGCCTGAAGGGAACAACAAATGACCGATAAGAAAGAACAAATTAAGGCCTTACTTGGCAATGATTATGTAGCAGGTATGTCCAAAAAGAAAAAAGTCATTATTGGTGTTTTGGCCGTTCTTGCTATTTCAGCGGGATCGTGGTGGTTGGGATCTCGTGACGCCGGTCCGCGTTATTTGACCGAAGCAATTACGCAAGGAACGTTAAGTGTCGAAGTGACGGCTAACGGCACTTTGGAGGCGGAACAAACGGTCTCGATCGGCTCTGAGCTCTCAGGTATCGTTGAAAAGGTAATGGTTGATGTCAATGATGTGGTGAAGGCCAATGATGTGTTAATTGAGCTTGACACCTCAAATCTGAAAGCTTCCGTCGAAAAGGCCAAAGCGAGTTTAGCCAGTGCACAGGCTTCTCAAAAAGAGGCTCAGGCGACTTTAAAAGAAGCGCAAGCGAAATATCAACGTTTACTGAATGTCAGAAAGCTCTCGGGAGGAAAGACGCCGGCCAAAACCGAACTGGATGAGCAAGCCGCTGTAGTCTCTCGAGCAGAAGCCTCGGTTGATACAGCTGCCGCACAGATTCAAAATGCCAAAGCTCAACTGGAAACCGCCCAAACGGATTTAACGAAAGCGTATATCTCCGCGCCTATTGATGGAGTGATTTTGGCGCGCTCTGTGGAACCCGGCTATGCGGTTGCTGCATCGTTACAAGCGGTTGAACTTTTGACGCTTGCGAGCGATCTCACGACATTGGATTTGGAAATTGACGTCGATGAGGCCGATGTGAGTTTGGTAAAGCCCGGTCAGAGTGCCGTTTTTACCGTGAGTGCCTACCCGAATCAACAGTTTCCGGCGACGTTGGTCAAAGTCGCTTATGGTCCTACAACGACTGACAACAATGTCGTGACCTATACGGCGTATTTGAAAGTGGACAATAAGGAAATGTTACTTCGTCCGGGTATGACGGCAACGGCTCGTATTACAACAGACAAAAAAGACAATGTGCTCTTAGTGCCTAATACGGCATTGCGTTTTGCTCCTAGTATGTCCGGCGCATCTTCTAGCGTGAGCATGTTCATGATGGGACCTCCTCACGGTAACTCCTCAAGCAAAGTCTCTAAGGATGTAGGCGGAGCCGCCACTCAACGGCAAAGCAATGTTTGGGTTTTACGCAACGGCGCGGCCGAGCAAGTCAGCATTGTTACGGGATCGACCGACGGCACGCGTACTGAAGTTATTTCCGGCAATCTGAAAGCCGGAGACCTCGTCATTACGAGCCAATTAAAAGCGGCTGAATAATTCGGGGGACCACTATGCTCAACGACTCGCGAAATGAAACGCCCTTGGTGCAATTAATTGATATCCATAAGTGCTACGGTGAGGGAGAGGCGGCATTTTTCGCGTTGCAAGGCATCGACTTCACGATTGAAGCGGGTGACTTTGTGGCCGTGATGGGGCCTTCGGGTTCCGGTAAGTCGACGTGCATGAATATTGTCGGTGCATTGGATACTGCCAGCTCCGGTCAGTATCTCTTTCAAGGCGTGCCCGTGCACGAGATGACTCGCGATGAACGGGCCCTTTTGCGAAGAAAGTATTTTGGGTTCGTATTCCAAGGTTTTAATCTCTTGGCGAGAACAACAGCACTGGAGAATGTGGAGTTACCGCTTCTTTATCGTGGCGTGCCTCGAGAAGAGAGACATCGTTTAGCGCGACTGGCTTTGGATCGTGTCGGTCTTCTGCCATGGGAACACCACACGCCGGGGGAACTTTCAGGTGGTCAGCAACAACGGGTTGCTATTGCTCGGGCTATTGTGAGTAAACCCTTGCTGCTATTAGCCGATGAACCAACCGGTAGTTTGGATACGAAGCGCAGTATTGAAATCATGCAGCTTCTCAAAGAACTCAATGATGAAGACGGCATAACCGTTTCACTGGTCACACATGAACCGGAAATGGCGAAGTTTGCCAAGCGCATCGTGCACTTTAGAGACGGCCGCATAGAAAGTGATAAGGGAGGCGAGCATGTGGGGTAATGCCTTTATTCTGGCCATTCGCCAAATTTGTCGCAATCCCATGAGATCACTTTTGACGGTCTTGGGGGTCGTTATCGGGGTGGCCGCCGTGATTACGATGGTGACGGTAGGCAATGGTGCAACGCAAGCCGTACGAGAACAAATTGAAAGCTTGGGTAGCAATCAGTTAATGATTCGCCCGGGACAACGCATGGGCCCGGGGGGAGCAAGCGGAGCTCCGACTTTTAAGCTTGAGGACATTGATGCGATTGCAAACCAAATTGCAGGCATTAAGGCGGTTGCTCCTCAACGACAACAATCCATGACGGTCGTTGCTCAAGGGCGTAACTGGAGCACGCAGGTTATCGGTAGTTCCAACCAGTATTTCGTGTTGGATAACCGAGGCCTGGCGTTGGGACGCTATTTTGAGGCCCAAGAAGAGCAATCGGGGGCTGCGGTTTGCATTATCGGCACGACGATTCAAAAGGAAATCTTTTCTTCGACTAACCCCGTGGGACAAATGCTTCGTACGGGGAACTTTTCGTGTCGTGTTGTCGGCGTTCTAGAAAGTAAGGGGCAGGCTGCCATCGGTGGAGACCAAGATGATTTGGTTGTCATGCCGATTAAAACTTTCCAAAGACGTGTCTCGGGTAATACTCGCGTCAGTGCAATTTTGGTGTCCGTGGATACGCAGATCGATCGTACGATGCTGACAGAAAGCCTTCGGGCGCTAATGCGCGAGCGCCGTTCATTGTCAGACACCGATGAAGACAATTTCATGATTTTGGATACCGAAGAGCTCGCGCGTCGTGTCTCCAGTACAACGGAAATCATGACGATGCTCTTGGGAGCAGTGGCCGCCGTGAGTCTTGTCGTAGGCGGGATCGGGATCATGAATATCATGCTAGTCAGTGTGACGGAGCGAACACGTGAAATTGGCGTTCGACTAGCAATTGGAGCTCTGGAGCGAGAAGTCTTGATGCAATTTTTGATTGAAGCGGTGGTATTGGGTGCAATGGGCGGTATTCTCGGAGTCGTGATCGCTTTAATTGGCTCACTGATTCTAACGACCTCCATGAACATTCCCTTTATTTTCGATCCGGGCATCAATATGATTGCGTTTGGATTTGCGGCCTTAACTGGCATTGTGTTCGGATATTTCCCAGCACGCCGAGCCGCACATTTAGACCCGATTGAGGCTGTCAGACACGAATGATCAAGAAGTTTTTGGCCGTTTCGGCAATGCTACTGTGCTCTGCTGTTGTTGTAGCAGCAGAGCGCTTCCCTGAAACGCTTAACATCACTTATGTAAAGGCGCCCTTTAACATTCAAGCCATTGTGATGAAAAATCAGGGGCTATTAGAAAAAGCGTTTGAACGCGACGGTGTACAAGTGCACTGGGTGCCAATTAAGGCGGGAATCAATCAAATGCAGGCAATGGCAGCCGGTCGCCTTGATATGGCTGTAGCCATGAATACGAGCACGATTTTAATCGCTAATGGGGCTGGCAATCGCATCGATATTATTGATGGTGTCGCTAAACCCGCAAAGCTCTTTTCTTTGATGGCGACAAAAGACATTCGCAATGTTACCGACTTAAAAGGGAAAAAAGTTGCCGGCCCAAAAGGGACGGTTTTGCACCATTTGTTGATTGCGGCATTGGATGCCAACGGCATGACTGAAAAGGATGTGGAATTGATTTCCATGAATTTGCCCGCCAGTCTTGCCACGTTGTCTTCCGGTCGAGCGCAAGCTGCACTTTTGAGTGCGGCAGGCGTTGATGCCGCTAAGCAGGCAGGCGCTCATGAATTGGTCAATGCCCAAGGACTCGTTCCGGTAACGCTGGTTTTGGCGGCTCGGGCAGAGTTTGCAAAAGACTATCCAGAGGTTGTCAAGCGAGTCAGTCGAATCAATCGTGAAGCTCTTCGTTGGGCTCGTGAAAATCCCGATCAAGCTCTGACAATGGCTGCTCAAGAGTTACAAATCACAAAGCAGCAAGCACAGGATCTGTTTGACAAGATGGGGTATTTTGAAAAATTCACCGTCTCTGATGTTAAAGATTTAGAAGAAACACAGAGTTTTTTGGTTAAACATGGTTTGATGCAAAAATCGGTTGATGTTCAAAGCCTACTGGGACACGTGCAACCTTGAAAACGACCATCAAAAAGGAGGCCGGGTTGGCCTCCTTTTTCGTACAACGTTGCAAAGACGTGTATTAGTTTTCGCGAGTCGTAGCGATCAAACCGCGGCGAGCAGCCCAAGTCCAGGGAGTCTTGAGCCATTCTTCGATGGTTTTCTTTTGTTCTTCATTGATGAGGCCCATTTCAAGGGCTTGTTCAACAATGCGCTTGAATTCAATCATGCGATGGGCTTTGACACCGGCTTCTTCAAATAATGCAGACGTTTCAGCCATGTCGAAATTGGTGATGCTGACGCAATCGGTGACGATGGCGCCTTCTTCACGCAAAGTCTTGATGGCGTCCAAGCATGAAAGACCCGTGGAAATATGGTCTTCAATGATCAAAACACGCAAGCCCTTGACGCTTCCGCCTTCAATACGGTCGAGATCGCCGTAGGTTTTGGCTCGTTGACGCACATAAATTGTCGGGCAGTTCAAGCGGTAGGCAAGCGCAGCACTGTGAGTGAGCCCGCCCGCTTCAACGCCGGCGATCACGTCATACTTCAAGCCCCACTTTTCGATCAAAGAAGCCATGGTTTCGATAACGTCATGCCAGGCATCGGGATGGGTGATGAGTTTACGGTTATCGACGTAGATGGGCGTTACGAGGCCGGATTTCAAACGAAGCGGTTCCTCGGTTAAAAACGCCACGGCGTTTAACGAGAGCAGATTTTCAATCAAAATGGATTCAGCAAGTTTAGACGGCATTTTCAGTTTCTCCTCTCATTATTTGTTTTTGACTTCCAAGGGGACGTACGGCTCGAGACCGAGAGCCATGCGACCATTACGGGTGGCGATTTCTACGAGGTCTTCAAAGTGGTCGTAGCGGCAACCCGTTGCCATCAAGGTCAGTTCATGCCACATGTCACCGCCGCTCCAGGGCACCATGGCGTCGGCAACGTTGTCGACACCGATAGCCACACGTACGCCGGCCGGAACTAATTCGTCCACAGGTGTCATGGAGTTATGCATCGGGCCCACAGCTTCAGTGCGCGGCGTGTCAATCCAAGCGGTCGGGCAGGCAATCATCATGACGCCGGCTTCGCGCATCAATTGATATAAGCGATCGCGGTACTTCTTGGAGTGTGCGGCAATCGAAATCCCGTGTACACCGACAACACGGCCTTGGAGGCCGAATTCAATGGTCTTACGGCACATCGTTTCGGTTTCATATTCAACGGCTTGGTTAAATTGGTCAACGTGGGCATGGATCATCTTGCCCTTTTCTTTAGCCGTGCCCATGATGATGTCCCAGGCTTCATCGCCTTTGCCGAAGTCGCGTTCGTCACGCTTAGGCAAGGCGCCGATGATATCAACGAGATCAGCACCGATGTCAAACCACTTACGAGCTTCCGGATCAATCACGCCCTTTAATGTTTGGTTGGCGAACTTCACGGTCAATTGATCTTTGTAGTGTTCGCGGGCTTTGATCCCAGCAATGATGGCACGGTCTTCGCTTTGCGGGTCGATGTCGACAAAGGTACACAGGGCCGAGACGCCTTGGCTGATCATTAATTCGAACATCGTGCTGAAACGGGCATAGAAATCTTCAACGGTCGATTCACGTTTGAGTCGATCCAAGGCGTCCCACTTTTGCTGCAGGGTGCAGGTGCGACGCATTTCCATAATCTCCGGGCTCAGGGTAAAAGAGCGGTCGGCATGAGCATGGGTGTTGACCCAACCGCCATTGGCCTTGATCATCGGTTCCAAAATGGCGCGGACGGTATTTGGAATTACTGTCATTGTGGTTCTCTCTTCTTTGGTTCAGCTAAATTAAAAAAACGGCAATCTCAAAAAAAGATTGCCGTTGAATTAAAAACATTATTCCTGTCAACCCAGTTGTCAGCTCGGTTCTTTCGAATGCGCGACATAGCTCGTAACAGGAAGAATCTTTTCACTCTTTTGCCCTCAGGGCGCGTTAACACATTAACCCGCTATCTTAACTCAAACAAAAAACAAAAATCTAGTCAAAAAACGACTTGCTGGAAAATATTTTGCACGATTTTTGTGGTTTATGGTGGGGGCCTATCAAGATGTTGTTAAAGGCAAGAAGTGTTATCCCGAAAAAGCACAAAGGCCTGCTTGGGCAGGCCTAGTGACGTTCTTAACCGGAAGGATTAGAACGGAATATCTTCGTCCAAATTGTCCAAACCGTTTACAGGAGCCGGAGTCGGTTCGGGTTGACGAGCGTAGCTCGAAGGAGCATGTTCGGATTGGATCGGAGCCGGGCGACGGGGAGCCGATTCAAAGGAGCTACCAGACGGAGAGTCGGAGCGCTCACGGTTGCCCAACATTTGCATCGTTTCAGCGATGATTTCCGTCGAATAGCGATCTTGTCCATCCGGACCTTGCCACTTACGGGTACGCAAACGGCCTTCGACGTAAACCGGGCGGCCCTTGCGGAGGTATTCAGCGGCAATTTCAGCTTGGCGGCCGAAAAATACAACGCGATGCCATTCGGTTTCTTCTTGCGGTTGACCGTTGGAGTCTTTGTAACGACGCGAGGTGGCCACCGTGATCGTGGTGATAGCAGTGCCGCCTTCGGCCGTGTAGCGGGTGTCCGGATCGCGGCCCAAGTTGCCGATAATAATGACTTTATTTACCGAAGCCATGATACTTACTTCCAAAAACCGATACCGAAGTATGCCGGTATCAAACATTAATAAACCCAAAAAGGCTTCAGGGAGAGAAAACTCACCCGATCGCAGTTTGAGACTTGGTGAGCATATTCAGAAAAATACGCTAAGCAGTAATTCTGTAGAAACTGAGGAAAAATGTCCAACGGAAATACGACCCAAATGAAGAAAATTGTCAAAAATCAGCAAAATTCTTTCTCATAACAATCCATTGCCGTCTAAAATCATGGGTTGTCAACAATCTTTTTAGGGGCATGCCATGTCGACATACTGTTTTGCTTACGGCCACGGTACTAAAGAATTTGAGTACAACGAGGCTGACATTCTAAAAGTAGTTCGCACCAAAGACTTTACGCCGATGCAAGATGTCGAACATCAGGTGCTGCAAGCCGTTGAAAATCCGATCGGATCTCCCGCTTTGTCGGAAATTATCAAACCCGGAGATACCGTAGCATTTATTTGCAATGACCCCACGCGTGTGGCCAACAGCGATATTTTTATGCCGATTTTGGTCAATGAAATGAATCGCTTGGGTGTGCCCGATGAAAATATGCGCATTGTCTTCTCGCTCGGTACCCACCGCGCGATGACCGATGCTGAAATGGTGGAGCAAGTAGGTGCTGAGGTAGCCGGTCGCTTGAAGATGTACAACAGCATTGCGACCAACCAAGATGATTTTGAATACTTCGGTGAAACGAGTTTCGGAACGCCGGTATGGATTAATAAACTCTTGTGTGATGTCGATCATGTGATTTTAACGGGTACGATCGTCCACCATTATTTCTCCGGTTACGGCGGCGGTCGCAAGGCTGTTTTGCCGGGTTGCGCGGCGATGGAAACCGTCCGTAAGAACCATAGCTGGATGCTCGATCCGCGCGCCGGTCTCGGCCAAATGGAAGGCAATCCTTGCTATGACGATCAAATGGAAGGCGTGGCTCTTTTCGCGAAGAATCGTTCGCTTTTCCTCTTCAATGCCGTGTTAAACGCTAAGCATGAATTTTTGAAGATTTTTGCCGGCGACTACATTAAGGCCCATAAAGAAGCTTGTCGTTTCGTTGACGAAGTCTACGGCTGCGAAATTCCGCGCGAGGCAGATCTTGTGATCGCTTCTTGTGGCGGTTATCCGAAAGACATCAACGTCTATCAAATGCAAAAAACGATGGATAACGCCATGTGTGCCGTGCGTGAAGGCGGCGTGGTGGTGCTGTTGGCAGAATGCATTGAAGGATCGGGCTCGGCCAAGTTGGAAGAAACCTTCAAGCGCTTGAAGACTGCCGCAGCGATTCGTGAAGAACTCGAAAACAACTTCCAGATTGGGGCTAACAAGGCCTTTGCCATTACGCGTCCGCTAGGTAAAGCCAAGTTTATTTTGGTAACGGCACTTGACCCTGAAATGGCCAAATCAATGCTCTTTACTGCAACGACCGATAACGTTGAAGATGCCATTGCAATGGCTAAGACCATCTTGGGTAATGAACATCCTTCGACGATTTTGATGCCCGAAGGAAGCTTAACGGTTCCTCGTGTCGCTTAATTAATCTTTTTCATAAGCCCGGGTTTCTTACAAAGAGCCCGGGCATTTTTGCCTCTATTGCCTAATTCTCTAATATCATCGAGTTGCGCTCTTAAATCCTCTAAAATTAATCAGTTAAACGTTTGCCGGAGGACCGTGCTCTCATGCGCGCAGAGATTCGTATTCGTGGAGCTCGAACACACAATTTAAAAAACATTGATCTCGATATTCCTCGCGATCGCTTGGTGGTGATCACCGGCTTGTCGGGCTCGGGAAAGAGCTCATTGGCATTTGATACGTTGTATGCAGAAGGACAACGTCGATATGTCGAGAGTCTGTCAGCCTATGCGCGACAGTATCTTGACTTGATGGAACGCCCCGATGTGGACTTAATTGAGGGGTTGTCACCTGCCATTGCTATTGAACAAAAGGCCGTTCATGCCAATCCTCGTTCAGTTGTCGGCACCGTTACGGAAATTTTCGATTATCTTCGCCTGCTTTATGCGCGTGTTGGAACGCCTTATTGTCCCCATCATGGTTTGCCTTTGGAAGTGACTCCGGTTGGCAACATGGTCGATGCTGTGCTTACTTGGCCGCAAGGCACAAAGATCATGGTGACGGCTCCCGTGTTGCGACAAAAGCGCATTGATCTGCATCACTTCTTTCAAGATCTGCAAACGCAAGGTTTTGTGCGTTTTAAAGTCGACGGGTATCTCTACGATGCGGAGTCATTGCCTGAATTCGATCCAAAGGATCGGCACGATGTCGACATTGTTGTCGATCGATTGAAAGTTCGTGCAGATGCTCGTCAGCGTTTGGCAGAAAGCTTGGAGACGGCGTTGCGTTTGGCCGACGGGCGTGTGATTGTTGAAAATTTGGACAAAGGCTGTTCGCAACCTTTTTCAAGTCATTACTGCTGCCCGGAGTGTGGATACAGCATTGAAGAGATGGAGCCTCGGATTTTTTCATTTAATAATCCGATGGGCGCCTGTCCTGCTTGTAACGGCATGGGTAAACGTTATGTTTTCACCGCTAAAAGCGTCGTGCGTCATCCTGAGCTTTCGTTGAGCACTGGAGCGATTCATGGGTGGGATCGCCGCAATCTCTATAACTTCGAAGTCATTGAAGCCGTTGCCAAACATTGTGGGTTTGATGTCAATACGCCATGGAATGAGTTGCGCGAAGAGGATCGTCGGGCGGTGCTCTATGGCCTTGACGATGAACTCATTGAATTACCGTATCGTAGGGCTGGCCAGACCATTCTTCGACAAGAGCCCTTTGATGGAGTACTGGCTATTTTGCAGCGTCGGTTTGATGAAACGGAAAACGAAGCTGTCAAAGATGAAATGAATGGGTATCGAGAACTGTGTGAGTGCTCCGAGTGTCATGGGACACGCCTCAAAGAAGCTGCAAGATATGTCTTTGTTGGCGAGGGCGACAATAAAAAAGCAATTTATGAAATTGCAGCGATGTCACTGGCCAATGCGCTTGACTATTTTGAGCGTCTTGAGGTGACGGGAACGAAACATGATGTAGCTCGAAAACTGATTGATGCCATTGCTCAAAGGTTACGCTTTTTAAACGATGTGGGTTTAGGTTATCTGACACTGGATCGTAGAGCCGATACGCTCTCTGGCGGAGAATCTCAGCGTATTCGTTTAGCAAGTCAAATTGGCTCAGGGTTAAGCGGCGTGATGTACGTGCTTGATGAACCCTCCATCGGGCTTCATCAACGAGATAATGATCGGTTAATCAATACGCTTAAACGTTTGCGAGATCTTGGCAACAGCGTCATTGTGGTGGAGCACGATGAAGACACGATTATGGCGGCAGACTTTATTGTCGATATGGGACCAAGGGCCGGAAGCCTCGGTGGGAAGGTTGTCGCCAGCGGTACCCCGCAAGACATTCTGGCAAATAAAGATTCTTTGACAGGGCAGTATCTGAGCGGAGCATTAACGGTAAAGCCTGAAGGCACAAGTCGTCGCAAAAGCAATCGCTCTTTAGTGCTCAAAGGTGCCCGAGGACATAACCTTAAAAACGTGACCCTTGAAATCCCGGAAGGGTTGATGACCGTGGTTGCCGGTGTTTCGGGTTCAGGTAAATCTACCTTGATTAACGATACGCTTTATCGCATTGCGGCCCAAAAGCTTTACCGTGCACAGGCCGAGCCCGAACCGTACGATTCGATTGAGGGACTGGACTATTTTGACAAAGTGGTCAACGTAGACCAAAGCCCAATCGGGCGTTCTCCTCGCTCCAATCCGGCTACTTACACGGGTCTTTTTGCTCCGATACGAGACTTATTTGCTCAGACGCCGACTTCGCGCGAGCGTGGATACGATGCTGGACGTTTTAGCTTCAACGTTAAGGGAAGCGGTCGCTGCGAGGCCTGTCAGGGCGAGGGCTTTATCAAGGTAGAAATGAACTTCCTGCCTGACATGTATGTGCCGTGTGAACATTGCCACGGGCAACGTTATAACCGTGAAACGCTTGAAGTTCTCTATAAAGGACTCAATATTGCTCAAGTCTTGGATTTAACCGTAGAGCAAGCGTGTGAGTTTTTCTTGGCTCATCCGATGATTTCAAGAAAATTACAGACTCTGATGGATGTAGGGTTGGGTTATATCAAGCTTGGGCAAAGTGCATTGACGCTCTCGGGTGGCGAAGCTCAACGCATGAAGCTTGCTTTGGAGCTTTCCAGGCGAGATACGACTAAGACTCTTTACATCCTGGATGAGCCGACAACGGGGTTACATTTTGAAGATGTCAAAATGCTCATTGCAGTGCTTCGCAAACTGCGAGATGCTGGCAACACCGTGATTGTCATTGAGCACAATTTGGATGTTATTTCTTCAGCCGACTGGGTGATTGATTTGGGGCCGGAAGGAGGCGATGCTGGAGGCGAAATTGTCGCTTGCGGTACCGTGGCGCAATTAAAGAAAAATAAAAAGAGTATTACAGGTGAATACCTCAATCGAAGACAGAAGCATTTAAAGGCGACTCAGAAGTGAAAATCATCGTATTTGGTGCAACGGGACAAGTTGGAAGTGCTCTTGCCGAAAGGGCCAGGGGCAAAACGCAGGATTGGCGTTTTATCGCTCGCAATGACTTCGGAGGGGATTTCTTAGACTTGAGGTCCGTGACGGAGTTGTTGGACCGTGAAGCCCCTGATGTGATTGTGAATGCTGCCGCAATGACCGCAGTCGATAAAGCACAAACCGAGCCCGATATCGCCACGGCCATTAATGCCCAAGCTCCTGGCGTACTTGCACGGTATGCTACAAAAAGAGGAGCTTATTTGATTCATTTGAGCACAGATTATGTTTTCGATGGTCTGGGAATTGCTGCAAAAACAGAGGACGATTCCATTTCTCCAATTAATGTTTATGGCAAGACAAAGGCAATCGCAGAGCAGGCGATATTTGAGCAAAAGTGCAAAGCATGTGTGCTGCGATTAACGTGGGTTTATGGTGTTAATCACCCAAACTTCGTGACTGGGACCGTGAAAAAACTTTTGAGTGGTCAACAAGTCATGGCTTTTGAGGATCAAGTGGGCAGTCCTACGGCTGCAATGGATATCGCCGAAGTGATCATTAAATTGGTAATTAATCACGAAAACTCGGTAACGATAACGGGGCTTTATCACTTTGCCAATAGTGGCTACTGCTCTCGATTTGAGTGTGCACGGTTTATTGAAAAGTGTTTGGGAGAGCGAGCTACGGGGATGATATCAGCCATTCAAACATCGAGTGTTAAATTAGTTGCCGCTCGACCTTTAAACTGTCGTTTGCAGACTCTAAAAATTCAAGATGCGTTAAATGTCACGCCTCGTTCTTGGCAAGAGGCCATGGTTGAGGCAGTCGATTATTTGACTCCACAATGGTAAACAACCCGCGACTGACACGGGTTTCCTCGCGGTTCTCTATGAAAAAAGGCGCCGTGACGGGCGCCTTAATGTTCAATGTCTTGTCTTATTCAACTGGACAATTTTTTTGGAAATTCCAAGAATGCTCACACATGTCTTGGAGGTTGTATTGAGCTTTCCAGCCTAAAAGTTCCAATGCACGTTGGGGGTTGGCCCAATTGCTGGCAACATCGCCCGGGCGACGTGCAACGATTTTATAGGGCACAGGTTTCCCGCACGCTTTTTCATAAGCATGGATAATGTCAAGCACAGAGTAGCCGACTCCAGTACCTAAATTGATGGCAATCCAGCCTTTGTGGCAGCTGCAATATTCCGCGGCATTGACGTGTCCCTTGGCAAGGTCTACCACGTGAATGTAGTCGCGGACACCCGTGCCATCAGGCGTGTCGTAGTCATTACCGAAGACTTGTACGGCAGGCAGGATTCCGGCAGCAACTCGTGCTACGTAAGGCAACAAATTATTGGGGATGCCACGGGGATTTTCACCGATGAGACCGCTTTCATGAGCGCCGATCGGATTGAAGTAACGAAGGCAAACCACAGACCATTCGGGATCGCTTACACAGAGGTCGCTCAGAATTTCTTCCACTTGAAGCTTAGTGCGACCATACGGGTTGGTCACCGAAAGCGGATGATTTTCATCCAACGGCAAGTATTGCGGCGTGCCATAGACGGTAGCGCTTGACGAGAAAATCAAGCGTTTAATTCCTAAATCACGCATGGCACGCAAAAGTGTCAACGTACCCGTAATGTTGTTGTCGTAGTATTCCAAGGGCTTTTCAACCGATTCACCAACGGCCTTAAGGCCAGCGAAGTGAACAACGGCATCAATGTTGTGTTTTTGGAGCACTTCACGCATCCGCGAGTAGTCTCGGATATCGCCTTCTTCAAAAGTGACCGGGCGACCCAAAATGCGCTCCAGACGTTCAAGAACTGAGGCGTCACTATTAGAAAAATTATCAAAAATTACAACGTCATGTCCGCTTTGGACTATTTCAACTGCGGTATGAGATCCGATGAATCCGGCGCCGCCCGTGAGCAAAATACGCATCTAACGTACTCCAAAATGTGTGGTTAACCTAATAATTGTAAAGTCTTTTCACGCAGAAGTGGATCAAACGCGTTGAGCTCGCTAATATTAGGGCGTTCAAGTCTGAAATAACGTCAAAATTGTTAAATATCAAAAAGATGCTCAGAAAAATATTCATTTTATGGTCTGCGATTTTTGTTGGAGCAATGGGACTTTTAAGTCCGGTTGTGCATGCTCAAGACAAAGAGGCTCCCAAAGTTGCATTGGTGCTCTCGGGTGGGGGCGCGCGAGGCTTTTCGCATGTTGGAGTCATCAAGGTTCTTCACGAATTGGGAATTAAAGTTGATATTGTGACCGGCACCAGCATGGGCGCAATGGTTGGCGGTGGCTATGCATCGGGATACTCCATTGAGCAAATGCGTGAGATTATTCTGAGCGTAAATTGGGATGAAATGTTTGCTCCGCGCCCTGACCGTAGTGAGATTAATTGGCGAAAGCGCCAAGATGACTTTAAAGGGTTGTCGGATTCGGAAATGGGTTTTACTCCCGAAGGTATAAAAGTGGCAACGAGCGTTGTGCCGGCCCAGCGTTTGGAAACCTTTTTGCGCCAAGTAACCCGTCACGTGAGCTCTGTCGACGACCTGACTCAACTGGCCATCCCGTTTGCTGCTATTGCTACCGATTTGGATAATGGCGAAGCCGTGGTGATGCAAAAAGATGTGACGCTGGCTGAGGCAATGCGAGCATCAATGTCGGTGCCGGGGGCTTTCCCACCTGTACCTCGCAAAGGTCGTTATCTGGTTGATGGCGGTCTGGCACAAAACCTGCCAGTCGAACAAGCGCGTGCCATGGGGGCCGATATTATCATCGCGGTCAATGCCGGCACTCCATTGGGGAAAGCTCAAGACATTCACTCTATTGCCGGTATTGCAGGGCAAGTGGTCGGGATTTTGACCGAACGAAATGTGGATGCTTCCAAAGCGCAACTTGGTCCGGACGACATTTTGATTACAACGCAGTTGCAAGAATTTACTGCCGCTGATTTTAAGAAAGCGGATCAAATCATTGCTGCCGGTGAAAAATCTGCACGCGAGCACATCAGTGAGTTAAAGCGGCTTGCGGTCTCGCAACAGGCCTTTAACCAGTGGAATGTGGCCAGAGAAAGTGCAGTAGTGACGCCGCCCGCCCATCAGATTGCATCCGTGCGAGTGCAAGATCTTCAGACTGTCAATCCTCAAAGTGTGATTGAAGAGGCGGGATTGGATATTTCTAAACCCGTCACCGAAGACGAATTGGAGAGGGCCGCAGCACGCGTTTGGGCAAGCAGTGACTTTACCCTGGTTCCTTACCAATTTGAGCCGGGTCCCAACGGTACGCAAACGCTTGTATGGCAACCTACGGAAAAGCCTTGGGGTTATAACACTCTAAGAATTGGAGGCAAGCTCTCGACGGACTTCAATCAAGAGCACACCTTCACTTTCCTTCTGGCTCATACTATGCAGTGGGTAAACCGCTGGGGCGGAGAGTGGCGAAATGAGGCGCAAATTGGCAAACAAAGTTATTTCTCGACGAGTTTCTATCAGCCCTTGGGATTAAACAGCCCATTCTTTGTCATGCCAGAGATTCGTTACGACAGTGAGCGCTACGATTGGTATGACGACAGTGGACGTGCGTTGGCAACGATCAAGAATCGCTCTACGGAAGTTAAGGTTTCTCTGGGCATGGAATTCTCGGATGATTTTGTGGCCACCGTCGGAGGAGGCTGGATTGATGCAACATCTGAAGTGTCCGTCGGTCTTCGCAGCCAGTACGAAGGGGTTGATGATCGCGCGATGTTTGCCGAGATGACGCTTCGTTACGATACGCTCGATAACATTAACTTCCCGACAAAAGGTTTCTACTTGAACGCAGAAGCCCGCCGCTATGACGACTTGGAATACTCAACCGATCCATCGGTGAGCGATTACAGTGTTGAAGCCATATTGCCTATCGATTGGGGAGATGGTTGGGTCAGTGTGTTAAATGCTCGCCGCGGAGCGTCTTCCATTCCGAGCCGTTACGCTTTAGGGGGACTTTTCAATATGTCGGGTGCCTATTACGGTCGTTACAACGGTTCAGACATATTCTTCGGCAACCTTATTTTGTACAAGCGATTAAAAAATGTTGATGTGTTGGGGTTCCCACTTTATGTAGGCGGCTCGGCAGAATTTGCTCGTGTTAAAGAAGATAGCGACACGGAATACGCCCCCAACGAAGACTGGGGGCAATGGAAGAAAGCCGGTAGCGTTTTTGTGGCTACGAATACAATCTTCGGCCCCATGTACTTAGCCTTGGGTCGCACGAGCGATCAAGATTCGGCAGTGTACTTTTTCTGGGGCCGTCCGTATCAATAACGCGAGTGCTTTAGTGATGAACGCTCAGACCGATTGCCTTTGTCGAGAGCGAAACCTCGCGAACAAAATAGATTGTTGATGCGAGCAAAAAGCCGATGGAGGCAAGCAAAAAAGCGAGTTTTAAAAATTGCAGATCGCACACAAATAGGCACTCAAGAATGCCCGTGAGCACCTGCAGGCCGCTGAAAGTCGCTGACAACACCACGGTGAGAATCGACATACGCAAAAGTGCGGCTCGTTGAAAAATCCACTCAATGGCATGATTGAGCTCGTCGTCTTCTCGCGGAGCGATGGAATTGCGTTCACGCAACAGTTGGCGCACACGATTGGTGGAGTGGTTGTAGCGCGCCGTCATGGCTAAAAGCAACAAGCCGACCCCGGAAATTAACGTCACGGGAGGCAAAGACGTTGCAAGCATTTGATTATATTCAATCATCTTTGCACTCCTTAGTGGTGAACGCTTAAGCCGAGAGCTTTCATCGATGTACTCACTTCTTTGGCAAAAATTAATGTTGAGACGACCACCAGAGAAACTGCGGCCAAAAGTAAAGAGGACTTAATGACGACGAAGTCGCTATTGGTGGCAATTTCAATAATTCCCGTTAACACCAAGATGGCACTGAGCATCCCGGAGATCACCACGAGCAAGATGGCTTGTCGTAAAAGTCGAACACGAAGGAAAATTAAATCCTTGGCGTGCTCCAGGTCATCGTCCTTGCGAGGTTTGATGGCATCACTTTCTCGGATGAGTTGACGCAACCGATCAGTGGAGTGGTTGTAGCGGTTGGTCATCGAAACCAGCAACAAACCGACGCCGGAAATCAAAGTGATTGGCGTTAAAGCGGCTTGTAAAAATGTTCCGTAATCAATCATTTGCTCTTGAGTAAAAAGTTAGGGGTGGGAAAAAAGTGTGAATGATATTCCTTTTTCCTGACTTTGAGTAGAGGAGAAATTGACTCAATGTTTCTCGACAGTTTGCTCTAAGGTTGGCGTCGGCTCTTTTAGAAAATCAATGAGTTGCGGGGCAACGATGCGTTTGTAGTCTTGTGTGGCAATGATAATGGAGTGGTCAAGCGCTCCGGCATTAAATGCTAGCTCATCATAGCGAGTGTAAAGAGTAGGATCAGCAACAAGTTTTAAGTTGGGATGAAAGCTCACGGGCGGGACTGCTCCGAAAACGCAGCCTGTTAACTCAGTGACTTCTACGGGGCTCGCTAAGGAGGCGCGCCTGGCTCCTAGCGCTTGAGCTAACTTGGTTAGATCGGCTTGCTTATCAGCGGGCAAAACCGCCAATACATAAAGTTTTAATCCATTACCTTTGACGTGGCACACAAGGGCTTTAGCGCCTTGACCCAACTCCGTTCCTCGGATTTGTGCAACTGACTGGCTTGATTTACCGCTCGCCTCGTGCTCAAGAACGTGAAAGTTTGCGCCACCGGCGGTAAAAAGATCAATGAGCTTTTGTAAAACATTTTCTACCATTATGTAACCTCGTCAGAAAGTGTGTCTATCTTAGCGCGACGTGCAATGTTGTGTGAAAATATGCACCATTGGAGTCGGCAATTTTTGTTTGCCAATCGTGTATGTATGGATAACTTTGTCTCTTATAAAAATTACTTTTTAATCAGCTCTCCGGCGATGCAGGATCCGCGCTTTGCCGGTACCGTGATTTATCTGTGTGAACATACGGCCTCTGGAGCGATGGGGATTGTTATCAATCGCCACGGTCCGATGACCCTACAAACCATTTTCGATCGTGTCGGAGTGGCTTGTATTGAACCTCGTTTTGAGGACATCTTTATCTATGACGGCGGCCCTGTGCAAATCGGTCGAGGTTTTATTTTGCACAATACCGGTCCTGTTTATAGCTCCACGATGAAGATTTCCGAAGAGATTTCGCTTTCAACCTCTAAAGATGTGCTTGAGGCGATTGTTGCGCACGAGAATGAGCCTGACAAATTTTTGTTGGCCTTGGGGTACTCTGGTTGGGACGCCGGACAGCTTGAAGGTGAAATTGATATGGGCGATTGGCTTTTGGCTCCGGCCGAAGCAGGCATTATTTTTGATACGGGCATTGAAGACCGATATGAGGCGGCGTTAGCGTTAATCGGGTTAAATAAGGATGAATTAGCCAGCTGGACCGGTGGGGAGGTAGGTCACGCATGATTGAAGGCGTCATTATTGGTTTTGATTTCGGAGAGAAACGAATCGGTGTTGCCGTGGGCAACACAATGACACGATCCGCACGAGCCTATAAAATTTTGGATTCACGAACAAATGATGCTCGTTGGAAAGCTGTCTCGGCTGTCATTGCCGAATGGCAGCCCGTTGCATTAGTGGTAGGAGTTCCATCACACCCGGATGGGACTGCTCATGAAATGACCGAGCGTTGTAAGCGCTTTGCTCAACAATTACAGGGGCGCTATGGATTGCCGGTCATAGAGGTTGATGAACGGTATTCTTCTGCGGTTGTCGAAGAGCAAGGCGAGTTTATTGATGATGAAGCGGCAAGCGTGATCTTGCAGCAATTTTTTGATGAGAAAGCGAGCGAGTAATGCGTAAAGTTACCGGAGCCTTTCGGTTCACAGCGGCATTAATGTATTCCATTGCCTGTATCTTATTGGTGCTTATTTATTTGCAATGGTTAGATCCTTTGTCTAAAAAGCGCATCATTCGCTCTTGGGCAAAAGCGTTTTTGTCCATTATCGGGATGAAACTGAAGGTGGAGGGCGAAGTTTACGATAAGCCCTGTCTGATCGTTGCCAACCACATTTCATTTATCGATATTTTTGCACTTAACATTGTTAAGCCCGGTCGTTTTATTGCGAAAAGCGAAATTGCAGATTGGCCTGTTTTCGGTCGCATCGCCAAGGGGGTTGATACGCTTTTTATTGAGCGCAAAAACCGCCGTTCGATTATTACGGTTAATGAACAAATCAGTGCAGCACTTCTAGCTCAACAGACCGTGATGCTTTTCCCTGAAGGCAGAACGAGCGTTGGTGAAGAACTTTTGCCATTAAAGTCGAATTTAATTGAGCCAGCGATCCTCTCGGGCTCTCCTGTGCAGCCTTGCGCACTGTGTTATGAAGAAAATGGGCAAAGAACGACCAAAGCATCCTATGCCGGCATCTCAATTTTCCAATGCTTGTGGACGATTGTGACGACGCCGGGGTTGACTGTTACGGTAAAAGTTTTGCCAGTGATTGACGTGACCGGGAAAACACGCCACGAAGTCGCCAATGAAGCTTCGGCATTGATGAGTGCAGCCATGGGGGTGCCAGATCCCATGAAAGAGCACAGTGTTTATACGCGGCATGCCGTTGATGCCGTTGGTCAGTCAAACGGCAATGGCACCTCTTCCGATCAAGAGAATCGAGCAGCTTCTTAAGCAAACGGATCGCAGTACTGCGGAGCTTTGACCTGAATGAGTCGACGTTCTGGTAAAACGAGCGCAGATAAAGCTCCGCCCCAGACGCATCCGGTATCAACCGCTATGGCGTGGGGTAAGTTCACAAAGCCCAGTGTTGACCAATGACCGAACACGATTGTGTCGTTGCTACATTTTCTCACTGGGCATTTAAACCAGGGCATCAAGTGAGGGGGATTAATGCCCGGTGCGTCTTTGACTTTGTAGTCGGGAACCCCTTTTTTATCCACGAAACGGATGCGAGTAAAGCCATTTAAGATTGCTCGCATGCGGGCAGAGCCTGTTAAGGACTTCTCCCACAAGTCCTTTCCGTACATTTCTTTTAAGTAGTTTTTCCACTGCTTGCTACGCAATTCTGACTGCACTTCATTGGCCAATTTGACAGCTTCTTTCAAGCTCCAAGCCGGATCTAGGGCCGCATGTACAAACGTAAATTCCTTCCATTGCAACAGTAAATATTGATGACGAACCCAATCGATTAAGTCATCAGCATCAGGAGCACTTAGAATTTCTTCAATGGTGTCTCTGCGGTTGACTTTGCCGGCGCCGGCTGCGCTGGCTAACAGATGCATTTCGTGGTTACCTAAAATTAACCGAGCACGACTGCCCATTTCAATAACGCGGCGTAATGTTTTCAGTGAATTCGGTCCCCGATTGATTAAATCGCCGATGAAAATGAGCGGCATATCTTCCGGGATTTGACTCAACAGAGCTTCCAATGTTGGTAAGCAACCGTGAACATCACCGATGACAGTTACATTTTGTGCGTTTTGCATGGTTTTGAATGGGGTTAGAGAGAAAGTTTGTCGTGCGGTTTCGATATACTTTAGAGCATCGTATTCTAACCACCAAAACTGCATTATGAAAGACGTTCGCAAAGTCGTATTTCCCGTTGCCGGTCTCGGCACACGTTTCCTTCCGGCCACCAAAGCCATGCCTAAAGAAATGTTGCCAGTGGTCGATA
>ERZ791802.697-NODE-697-length-31413-cov-4.211971_pt1 | contig 31413 bp, 31 predicted proteins | sample MGYA00510308_ERZ791802 | MGnify/ENA primary metagenome ERZ791802 (study PRJEB30046, sample SAMN00792028) | human gut metagenome | study: EMG produced TPA metagenomics assembly of the A metagenome-wide association study of gut microbiota in type 2...
GGTCGACGTGACCGATCGTGCCCACGTTTACGTGGGGCTTGGTGCGTTCAAACTTGCCTTTTGCCATGGCGAACTCCTGAACCTTTATAAATTAAGGTCTCGACATCACGAGACAAAATATATGAAAAGAAACTGGTGCCCATGACGCGGATCGAACGCGTGACCTCTCCCTTACCAAGGGAGTGCTCTACCACTGAGCCACATGGGCAAATTAATTTATTTGGGATTGTCCACAGAAATCGTGGAGCGGGTGAAGGGAATCGAACCCTCGTCGTAAGCTTGGAAGGCTTCTGCTCTACCATTGAGCTACACCCGCCTGCGTCGAGGAAGTTTTCCGCCCCGCTGCAATCCTGGTTTCGCTACACAAAGCGAGCAATCGCTTGGTGGAGGGGGATGGATTCGAACCATCGTAGGCGTAAGCCAACAGATTTACAGTCTGCCCCCTTTAGCCACTCGGGCACCCCTCCGTAGCGAGAAGTGGCATTATGAAGGCTTTTAAATTAAATGTCAAGACCCTGGAAGAAAAAAGTTTAAATTATTCCTGCCAGATGCAAAATCCAAGCAAAAAAGCCCCCTATCGCCATATATGTCCCCAATTTGCCGATCGTCTTCCACTCAGAAGTTTGCTTATCCAATTCCGAGAAATGTTTCTCAAGTTCAGAAATTGCCTCATCTGCTGTCTGACATTTTTCAAAAACGTCAAAAAGTTGTTGCGGCAACGTCATATAAGCACTGATTACTTTCAGTGAAAACCCCATCAAAATAAAGCTCAATCCCGCGTCTCCATTTAAGAGTACAGCCACCCCCGATCCTGCCAAGGGCGCAGAGAACGCAATGGTCAAAGCCTCCAATATTGCTCTTGATTTATCGCTTTTTTGCATGGCATTTCAGCCCTATTTCGCGCTACACTTTGCGCGTATGTTGTTACCTTATATTGAGCCGCTCACCCTGATCAGCTGGGCTGCCGTCTTCGTGCAGCTGTTCTTAGTCATCGGGGTCACACTTCGTGTGATGCTCACCCGCCATCCGCCGGGGAGTTCTTTTGCGTGGATTTTAATCACTGTCATTCTGCCCTATTTCGGCTTTATTCTCTACCTCCTGATGGGCGAACGAACGCTTGGAAAATGGCACGCAAGAAAGCTACGCCGCGAAATGCGAAAACGCCGTCAGATTTTTAGGCATTTCATGCACACCGATGCAATGGCCCCGCTCCAGTGGCGAGGGCTGTCTCGACTGGCCACAAGACTTAGCCGCTGTCCCCTCACCCAGCAATCCTCCCTTGCACTTTTAAACGATGCCGACGAAACCCTTTCCCGACTCGTTAAAGACATTGACAATGCCCGCTCCTGCATTGTTATGGAGTTTTATATCTGGGATGTCGGCGGTAAAGCCGATGATGTTTCTGCTGCCTTAATCCGAGCTGCCCGCCGAGGTGTTAAATGCTACGTTCTTGTCGATGCCCTCGGCTCTTCGAAATTTTTAAGTAGCCACTGGGCTCCCATGTTCCGTCACGAAGGCATTCGTCTTGAAAGCGCATTGCCAGTCTCCATTTTCAGCGCATTACTTTCGCGCGTTGACATCCGCTTGCACCGAAAGGTTGTCGTTATTGATCAATCCATCGGCTATAGCGGCAGTCTTAATATGGCAGATCCGCACTTTTTCAAAAAAGAGGCCAAAGTCGGTCAATGGATTGATGCCATGGTGCGCACAAAAGGTGAAATCGTTGCAAGCCTTTACTACCTGATTTCCTTTGACTGGAAAACACTGTCTGTTGCCGATGACGAACTGCCCGAATTCAAAGCTAAAAACCCTCCGGAATTTGACATCCCTGATCAAGCTACGGTGATGCTTGTTCCGTCCGGCCCTGCAACAAACGATGATGCTAACCAACGCATTATTCTCGATGCCATCTATAACGCCAGGCAAGAAGTTCGTATCGTGACCCCTTATTTTGTGCCGGGTGAAGCCTTGGCATTAGCGCTTCAAAACGCAGCGGTACGAGGCGTCAAAGTTCTTTTGATTGTGGCTGAAAAAAGCGACTCACGACCTGTCGATTACGCCTCTCGGCGTTATTTTGAAGACTTGTTAAGAGCTGGCGTAAAAATCTTTTTACATAAACAAGGCATGTTGCATACCAAGAGCATCATTATTGACGGCGAAGTCTCTTTATTCGGGACAGTCAACATGGACATGCGTAGCATGCACTTAAATTACGAGTTGATGCTTTTGGTGTTTGATCGTGAATTCAATCGCAAGATTGCCATGCTCAATAACCAGTACGAAGCAGATTCTGAACAAATTGCACTGGCAAAATGGTATAAGCGCCCGATTATCGAACGTATGAAAGAAGGGGCGTGTTATTTGATTTCGCCCCTACTGTAATTTCGCTTACTGCTTTTCTTTGACCTCGACGGCGTCTTCAACAACCTCATTTCTGACGCGCATCTTCACCTCTTCACGACTACCCGTGGGATAAGTCGGTTGGGATTGACGAGGAGTTTTAAATTCCGGATTGACTCGCATTCCTTCTGTACGCTCGCGCATACGATCCCAAGGATTACCGTAAATCCAACGATAGATGATGCCTCCGACAACAAAAAAAGCAATCAATCCCAAAATAATTAATGCAATCACTCCCACGACGGGCAAAAGCAAAATCCCCAAACCGACCACTACGGCCAGCACAGCCAAACTGATTAAAAAGCGAACGAGCGGGTTTTGAGGGCCTTGAGGGCCTTGTCCGAAACCACCACTGCGATATACGTAAATGGGCATTGTCTTACCGTATTTCCTTTATGTTTTTAGAACAACTTTCCGAATCATTAATTTAACGGGAAATTATCTACATTTGCACATTCAATCGTATCTTTTCTCTGAAAATTGCTCTCGACTTGTAACAAAGCACTGTTCTTTCTTGCGTTTAAAAAAAGTTCCTTTTATTCAATCAATTACACCGTAGAAAGTTTAAATTCCTTTATTTTGATCTCGATTCAGTTATTTAATTCTGTATAGTTTTTGTTTTTTTCTTTGAAAACGTTCGCAAATTTTCCTTTTTTTAGCCAAAATTACGCTCACTTATGCAAACACTACCTAATACAAATCTGCCTGATGTTCAATCCAGTGCAGACCCGCGTAATATCGCTATCGATTTTGTCGGTGTCCGTGGCCTCGAATTGCCCGTGACAGTGGAGAGTGCCAGCGGTGTTCAACCCACCGTGGCAGAGATCGGCATGTTCGTCTCTTTGCCTGCTCATCAAAAAGGCACGCACATGTCACGTTTTCTCGGCTTACTGAAAGAGCACGCCACCCCCTTAAACCGTCAAACACTCACCGAACTCATGCAGTCCATGCTCTCGGCACTGGAAGCCGAAAGCGGACGTATTGATTTCGAATTTCCGTTTTTTGTGCAAAAGCACGCGCCCATCTCCGAGCTTGAAAGCTTGATGAACTATCGCGTGAAGCTAAGCGTTGAGCACAAAGCAGGTCGCACACTTGTGACCCAGACTGTAACCGCTCCCGTGACGAGTCTTTGCCCCTGTAGCAAAGAAATTTCTCGCTATGGAGCTCACAATCAACGCTCACACATCACGATTGCCGCACGCCTTTGTGGCGATCTGTCGCTTGAGGAGCAAATCCGATTTGCCGAAGAGAGTGCTTCGTGCGAGCTCTGGAGTCGCTTAAAGCGCGTCGATGAAAAGTATGTCACCGAGAGCGCTTACGAAAATCCCAAATTTGTGGAAGATCTTGTGCGAGATGTTGCCGGCCGAGTCAATGCTGACCCTCGCATTGAAGCCTATCGAGTCGAGGCGGAGAACTTTGAGTCCATCCATAATCACTCGGCTTATGCACAAATTTTTAAAGGTGATCTCTGATCCTAGAAAAGAAAGCGCGCACGACTGTGCGCGTTTTCTACGTAGAAATTAACTGCTATTGGAATGTAAAACACTATGTTGACCGATCAAAAAGTTGCGATACAAAACCTCTTTGTCCAAGCTCTTGAAACCATGGGAGTGACACAAACCGAGGTGTTACTTGAGCGACCCAAAGTGGCCGCCCACGGAGATTTGGCCTGTAACGTCGCCATGCAATTGGCCCGCGCCTTAAAGAAAAATCCCCGCCAAATCGCTACCGAGCTGATTGCGGCACTAAACGCTCAACCGCAAACGGCTGATTTGATCGCGTCTTTTGAAATTGCTGGCCCCGGTTTCATCAATATGCGCTTGAGCGATGCTGCAAAAACAGCTCCCGTGCGCCGCGTTCTTAAAGAAGGCGAATCTTTCGGTCAAAACCAAGATCATGCCGGCGAGAGCATTATCATCGAATACGTATCGGCCAACCCCACAGGACCTTTACACCTCGGTCACGCCCGTCAAGGCGCACTCGGAGACGTACTCTCCAACTTAATGCGTACGCAAGGCTGGAACGTCTGCCGAGAGTTTTATTACAACGATGCCGGTGTGCAAATCAAAACCCTTACCGATTCTGTGCAATTGCGCGCTAAAGAACTTCAAGGCGAAACCATTGAATTTCCGGAAAACGGTTATCAAGGCCTTTACATTAAAGATATCGCCCGCGATTTTTTAGATAAAAAGACGATCTGCACGCGTGACGGCCAAGAAATTACCGCCTCGGGTGACATCAATGACTACGACAACATCCGAGCATTCTCGGTCGGCTATCTCAAAAACGAACAAGACAGCGACCTTAACGCTTTGGGCGTTGCCTTTGACAACTTCTATCTCGAAAGCTCTCTTTACTCCGACGGCTTGGTCGAGCGTACCGTTAAGGCTTTGGTAGCATCGGGCCACACCTATGAAGCCGATGGCGCTCTGTGGTTAAAGACCACTGACTTTAAAGAGTTCGGAGATGACAAAGACCGTGTCATGCGCAAGTCTGACGGCACCTACACCTATTTCTTGCCCGACGTGGCTTATCACTTAAGCAAATTTGAACGCGGCTTTATTAAGGCTATCGACATTCAAGGCTCTGACCACCATGGCACTTGCGCTCGTGTTCGTATCGGGGTACGTACTGCCGGACGTCAATTGGGGCTGAATATTCCGGACGTATTCCCCGTCTACGTGCTTCACAAGATGCTTAAGGTCGTTCAAAACGGCGAAGAAGTGAAGATGAGCAAGCGCGCCGGTTCTTACGTGACGCTGCGTGATCTTGTTAACTGGGTGGGCAGGGACGCCGCTCGCTTTTTCCTCGTGAGTCGCAAGGCCGACAGTGAATTTGTGTTCGATATTGACCTGGCACTCGCACAGTCCGACGAAAATCCGGTCTACTATCTCCAGTATGCCCATGCTCGCATTTGCTCGGTACTGGCACAAGCCCGTGAAAAGGGTTATGTTGTTCCACAAGCCTCTGAGCTGGCCCAAACCGATTTGAGCGCTCTTTTTACGCCGCAGGCCATGGCATTAATCGCCCGCCTCGGAGAATATCCGGAAACTTTGACGGTAGCGGCTAAGGAATGTGCTCCGCACTCACTTTGCTTCTATCTGAAAGATTTGGCCGGTGACTTCCATGCTTTCTATAACGCCGAACGCGTGCTCGTTGAAGAAGAAGACGTTCGTAACGCTCGCTTGGCCCTTTTGACGGCTACGGCGCAAGTTCTTCGCAACGGCTTGGCACTGCTTGGTGTATCGGCTCCTGAAAAAATGTAATAGGTAGGACAATATGTTCAACGCCTCTAACAAAAGTTCCTTTTTCTCCGGCTTTCTTATCGGCGGCGCAACGGGTTGTGTCGTCGCCGCCGTCATTGCCCTGATCATCTCCGGTGCTCCGGTACCCTTTGTTGAGAAAGTACAAAAGCAAGAAGCTCCCGTCGAAGTGACGGAGCTTGACGGCAAAGATCCCAATACGGTGATCTATGATAATGAGACTCGACAAGCCTCCGCTGACACGGCTATGTCGGCCATTAAGACCGTTGAAGCACCGACGGCCCATCGCTCGGCAGAAGAACCCACCAATGCCGCTCAAAGTGGTGTAACAAGCTATCGAGTGCAAGCCGGCGCTTTCCGTAACGAACGGGATGCTGAAAAAATTCGTACCGATTTAGCATTTTTGGGGATTTATGCCGACGTTACAAAGTCTACGGATGCCGGTGTGACGCTTTTCCGTGTAGTCATGGGCCCCTTTGAAACGGCTCGTGAAGCCAATGACCTACAACATCGTTTGATTGAAAAAGGCTACGATGCCATGGTCATTCGTAACCGCTAAAGGATGCTCAAATGCGAAGGGTATTACTTGCGTTAGGCCTGACGTTCGCATTAACAACGACAGCTTTCGCAACAACCGGTTCCAACCAAGAGCCCAGTTACCGCATGGTTGAACCCGCCGTGCAAACAAGTACTGAAACGATTGACGTTCTGAACTTCTTTGCTTACACGTGCGGCCACTGTCAACGCTTAGCTCCTTTTTTTGATGACTGGGCAAAAAAAGCGCCTAAAGACGTTACCGTTCATAATGTGCCGGTTGCCTGGGACGCTTCTACAGCCTTTTTATCAAGAATCTACTACACCTTCGAAGCGCTCGGACGCCTTGAAGATCTGCATCCGCAGTTTTGGCAGGATTTGCTTGACGGGAAAATCACCGCTGAAAGCGATCTCGATGCGTGGTTGAAAGCGCAGGGCGTTGATCGTAAAACTTGGGACAATGCCTACCGATCTTTTTCGGTCTCTCTTCGTGTGCAACAAGCCTCTGAACTTTGGCAAGCCTATAAGCTCGATGCCACGCCTTATATCGGCGTTGCCGGCAAGTATCTTACGGCCCCGCATATGGCAGGCTCGTATCAAAAAACTCTCACTGTTTTAAATGAACTCATTGATTTGGAGCGAAAGAATCGCGCCAAACGATAACATCTTCTGGGAATTAACATCATGCAAGTTGACGCCAGTATCTTTAAAGCTTATGACATTCGCGGCGTGGTTGACGAAACGCTAACGACTCAGGGCGTACGTGAAATCGGTCGCGCGCTGGGGTCTATCGCAGCCCAACGCCACATTAACGCATTGTGCGTCGGTCGTGACGGTCGCCTCTCAGGACCTAAACTCTCTGAGGCACTAATCGAAGGGATCACGGACATGGGTGTTGATGTTAAAGCGATTGGCCTGGCACCGACTCCCGTTCTTTACTTTGCAACGTTTTTAACTCAAACGGGCTCTGGCATCGCCGTCACGGGCAGTCATAATCCCCCGCAATATAACGGGCTCAAAATGATGATGGGCAAAGACACGCTTTACGGCGAGGGTATTCAAGCGTTGCGCTCTCTTATCGAACAAGGCATCGACGTAGCTGATCATAAGGGCAAGGTTGAGGAAATTGATGTCATTACGCCCTACCTGCAAAAAGTAACCGGTGATGTAAAACTCGCTCGTAAAATCAAAGTCGCTGTCGATTGCGGTAATGGTGTTACCGGTCCGGTTGCCATGGAGCTTTTTAAGCGCTTGGGTTGCGAAGTTGTTCCCCTATTTACCGACATTGACGGTACATTCCCCAACCACCATCCCGATCCGAGTAAACCTGACAATCTCAACGATTTAATCGAGACGGTGAAAACGACCGACGTTGAATTGGGCTTGGCTTTTGACGGCGATGGGGACCGTTTGGGTGTCGTCACTAAATCGGGTGAAATCATCTATCCCGACCGTCAAATCATGCTCTTTGCCGCGGACATTCTTGAACGCCATCCGGGCAGTCGCATCATTTATGACGTCAAGTGCACGCGTCGTCTTGTGCCTTGGATTAAGGAACATGGTGGCATTCCTACAATTTGTCGCACGGGTCACTCATTAGTTAAGGCCAAACTCAAAGAAACTGGCGCTCCGTTTGCCGGAGAAATGAGCGGCCATTTGTTCTTCAATGACGAACGTTGGCCGGGCTTTGATGACGGTTTATACGCTGGAGCTCGTTTGCTTGAAATCGTGTCTCGTTACGATAATCCCTCTGCCATTCTTGAAGCGTTGCCCACGGCGGTGAACACCCCTGAATTACACATTCAATTGCCTGAAGGCGAAAACAAACGCTTTGTGCAACGCCTGCAAGAACAATTGCACTTTGATGATGCTACCGACACGATCACAATCGACGGTATTCGCGTTGAATGGGAAGACGGTTTTGCTTTAGCACGTCCGTCCAACACAACACCGGTGGTGGTACTTCGCTTGGAAGGCGATACGCCTGAAGCCCTTGAACGCATCAAAGAGCGTTTCGGCCAAGCACTCAAGCAAGTTGATCCTGACGTGCAATTACCCTTTTAAGGAGCTCTCAAATGTCTCTTAACGTTTTTATCACGGGAGCTTCCAGCGGAATCGGCGCCGCATTGGCTCGAGAGTTTGCCCGTCGCGGAGCAACTTTGGGACTCGTTGCCCGTCGAAAAGAAGCTCTTGATGAGATCATCAGTACGCTGGAAAATCCTGAAAAGCACTATGCCTATCCGTGCGATGTGACCGATCGGGATCATTTGATTGCCGTCGGCCGCGAATTCGATAAAGTCACGGGCGGTGCCGATATCGTCATTGCCAATGCCGGCATCAGTGTTGGTGTAAAAACACAGTATTACGAAGACCTTGATGTGATGGAAAAGGTCTATGCCACGAACGTCTTCGCCATGGCATCAACTTTCCACGCCTTTATTGAACCGATGATCGGCAGAAAACGTGGCACTTTGGTCGGAATCGGTAGCGTTGGTGGCATTCGCGGTATGCCTGGGACCGAAGCTTACTGCTCGAGTAAATCAGCCGTCATTACGTATTGCGAAAGCTTGCGTGTCGAGATGAAAAAGTACGGCGTACATGTTGCTTGTTTGTCGCCCGGATTTGTGAAGACGCCGTTAACCGACGTCAACCCCTACCCGATGCCCTTTATCCTCACGCCTGACGAATTTGCCCAACGGGCCGCCAAAGCCATTATGGAAAAACGTAGCTACGCGACTATCCCTTGGCAAATGGGCATTGTGGCTAAATTGTTGCGTATTTTGCCGAATGATCTCTTCGATAAAGTGTTTGGCAATCGCAAGCAAAAACCGAGAAATTCTGAGATTCACCGCGCCTAGGTCGCGATTGAGAAGCAAAAACCGGCATTTAGCAGTGCCGGTTTTTCTTTGTCAAAACATGGCAGAAAATGCCAGTGTTTGCTCATTTTCTCGCCACCGATTCACGATGCGACAAACAGCATCGCCATAGCGCTCAATGCGCTTTTCTCCTATACCGCTGATGCCGACCAAATCTGAGGGTTGCTCAGGTTTTCGCTTGGCAATTTGGATAAGAGTAGCATCTGGAAATACGTTATAAGCAGCGATGGCATTTTCCATTGCGCACTCTCGGCGCCATTGCCTCAGAAGTGAGAAAAGCCGTTGTTCGGCATCATCCAAGTCCTCGTGATTTAAAATCTTTTGAGAGGCCAATTTTTTTGCCCCTTCAACACGAATGAAAAAGGGCTCTTGCCCACGCAACAAGGCTTTGGCTTTTTCGCTTACCGTTAAGACATTGGCCACTTGGTAATTCACGTTGACGTAATGCTTGGTAATTAATTGTCTCAACACACGACGCCAGTACTTCATCGTATGGTCTCGACCGATTCCGAAAGTCGGAAGCTCATCGTGACGTCGTTCAAAGACTTTGGCGTTGTTTTCTCCTCGCAAAACATTGATGACGTGCGAGGCACCGAATCCCAACCCATTGGTTTTGGAGCATCGGTAAATACAGGACAACAATTTCTGAGCATCGACTTGCGCATCGCGAGCAACGGGCGGATTTTGACAATTGTCACAATTACCACAACTCTCAGCGGCCTCTTCTCCGAAATAAGTCAATAGCTGCGCTCGGCGACAAGTAACGGACTCGGCCAATGCCAACATGCTTTCCAGTTTGTGAAGACTGACTTGTTTATGCAGATCATCCGCATCGCTTTGCTCAATAAAAGCTCTTTGAGTCATCAGATCTTCTAAACCGTAATAAAGTACTGATTCAGCGGGTTTGCCGTCTCGTCCGGCGCGCCCCGTTTCCTGAAAGAAACTTTCGATGGACTTTGGCATGTCCACGTGGATGATAAATCGCACATCCGGTTTATCGATCCCCATACCGAAAGCAATCGTTGCAACCATGACGCAATCGCGTTCAAAAAAGGCGGCTTGATTAGCTTCTCTTTGCTCATTTTCCAGCCCGGCATGGTAGACAAGCGCATCAATGCCAGCGGCTTTCAAAGCAGAGGCTACTGCTTGTGTTTTATTGCGCGTTGCACAATAAACAATGCCCGACTCATGCATATGTTCGCCGGTAATGAAATCGATAATTTCTTGAATGAAGCCCTTATTTTTCTCATACATCCGGTAACGGATATTCGGTCGATCGAAACTATCGAGAAAAACTTTGGGATTGTTTAAAAGTCGAGAAACAATTTCGTTTCGAGTCTGCTCATCGGCCGTTGCCGTTAGCGCTAAACGCGGAACATTCGGATAGCGATTTTTAAGGATGTCCAGCTGCTGGTATTCCGGTCTAAAATCGTGCCCCCAAACGGAAATACAGTGTGCCTCATCAACGGCAAAAAGGCTGACCTTAATTTCATCCAACAAGGCAAGCATTCTGGGCGAAACTAGTCGCTCCGGGGCAACATACAGAAGCTTGACCTCTCCGCTTCGAATTTCTCGAATGACGTCACAGGCGTCCTCAAACGTTTGAGTCGAGTTAAGACTTCTGGCCTCAATACCCACATCGGCGAGCATGTCAACTTGATCTTTCATAAGAGCAATCAAGGGAGAGACCACCACCGTGAGTCCGTCGAGCATCAAGGCAGGAATTTGGTAACAAAGACTTTTCCCGCCCCCTGTAGGCATCAGTACAAGCGCATCGGTACCGGAGACGATCGTATCGATCACCTCTTTCTGGAAACCTCGAAAGGTCTCGTAGCCGAAATAACGTTTCAAAATATCTTCGCTTGTCATTGCCATCGCTTCTTAAGAATCGTCAGTAGTATACCGATACGGATCGCGAATGATTGTTGATATACTCAGGAATTGAACGCAACAAACGCATCGCGCTCGTTTGCACTTTTTCCCTTTACAAAGGACTTCGTGTCATGTTTAAGATTATTAAAAACGCCAATGTCTACACCCCGGCTCCGGTCGGTAAAAAAGACATTTTGATTTGCGGTGAAACGATTGCAGCCATTGAAGACAGCCTGGATGACATTAAATTACCAGGCGAAGTGGAAGTGATCGATGTCGAGGGCGCCATTGTCACCCCTGGCTTTTTTGATCAACACGTCCACTTGACGGGCGGCGGCGGAGAAGGCGGCTTTGCCACGCGCGTTCCTCCCGTAATGCCCTCAGATTTACTCAAAGCCGGCGTTACGACGGTTTGCGGTGTCATGGGAACGGAAGGCACTACCAAGTTCCCTGAAGAACTCTACGCCAAAGTCATGGGGTTGCGTCAAGAAGGGCTAACGGCCTACATGCACACCGGCTCCTATCAATATCCTTCCCCCACCATTACCGGCAATCCCCGCAAGGACATCATCTGCATTGAACCGGTCTTGGGCGTTAAGTTGGCCTTGGCCGATCACCGTTGTTCTTTCCCCAACGATGATGAAATGCTCAAGCTGGTTGCCGACGTCCGCATGGGCGGCATGCTCTCCGGAAAGAAAGGCATCTTGCACGTCCACCTCGGTGACTATGGCGGAGCCTATGAACAATTTGAACGTTTGATTGCTCGCGGTCTGGCTCGTCATCACTTCTCCCCCACCCATACGGGTCGTGAACCGAAGTTGTTTGAACAAGCCATCGAATTCGCCAAGAAGGGCGGCGTCATTGATATTACGTCCGGTGGCGGCAACTATTATCCGTTTGTTGAATGCGTACAACGCACGCTTAAGGCAGGTGTCGATCGTACACGCATTACGATGAGTTCCGACGGCAATGGCTCCATGCCCAAATTTGAAAACGGCGTGATGGTTGCTATTGTCGCAGCTCCGGTTAACGCCAATCATCAAATGCTCAAGGAAATGACCGCTAACGGCATCGACTTTGAAACGGCTTTGATGATGACGACCTCAAACGTTGCGGACTCCTTAGGCGTTAAGGAAGGTCGCTTGGCTGTCGGTTTGAAAGCCAATATCTGCGTGCTCAAAGACGGCTATGACATCGATACCGTCATGGCTCGCGGCACCATTTGGGTCAAGGACGGCAAGAGTGTCAAACTTGCCAATTTTGAAGCCTAATTAACGGGTTTCTCCCTTTATTAAACAGGAAAAGGCGGTTACCCGCCTTTTCCCTTTTCTGTCGCCGCACCAACTACTGTTGAGAACGATCGCGACGAATTCTTTCGGTAATTTCGTGACTGCGCACTTCATGCGCACGGCCGACTCGTTCGGCTCGCAAACACACAGCCGCAGTAAACAACACATCCGAAGAAGAATTCAGAGCCGTTTCTGCCGAGTCCTGCAATACCCCGATAATAAAGCCCACTGCAACCACCTGCATTGCCAACGTATTGTCAATGCCAAAGAGACCGCAAGCAAGTGGAATCAACATCAAGGAACCACCGGGTACACCTGATGCACCGCAAGCACAAAGCGATGAAATAAAACTGAGTAACAAGGCCGTGCCGAACGTCACGCTGATTCCTAACGTGTGCGCGGCCGCCAACGTCAGCACCGTAATCGTAATTGCCGCACCGGCCATATTGATGGTTGCACCCAGCGGAATTGTGATCGAGTATGTTCCGCTATCCAAATTCATACGACGACACATCCCCATGTTCACGGGAATGTTAGCCGCAGAAGAACGCGTAAAGAACGCCGTCACTCCACTTTCCCGAAGCGTTGCAATCGTCAACGGGTACGGATTGCGGTGCGTGCAGATCCAAACCAAAAACGGGTTATAGACCAGAGCGACAAAAATCATGCAGCCCAACAAAACGGCTAACACCCAAACATAATCGACCAACACTTCGATGCCGGTTGTTGCAACCGTATTGGCAACCAAACCGAAAATACCGATTGGAGCGCAACGAATCACTACTCGCACAACGAATTCAACACCGCTTGAGAGATCAGCCATAAATTCGCGCGAGGTATCGGAGGCATGTCGCATTGCCACACCTAAACCGGCCGCCCAAGCCAAGATGGCCATGTAATTGCCCACCGACAACGCATGAACAGGATTGTCTACAACACTGAGCACCAAGTTGTGAAGCACTTCCCAAACATTACCCGGCGTCGCTTGTGCCAACTCGGTTTGTTGCAAGGGAATCGTCACAGGGAAAAGAAAACTCGCTGCGACCGCCACAAGAGCCGAACCAAATGTACTGACAATGTACATGACAAGCACGGGACGAATATGCGCCTTTGTTTCGATGTCTTGGTTAGCAATAGCCGACATCACGAGTACAAACACCAGTAAGGGAGCAACCGCTTTCAAGGCTGAAATAAATACAGAACCTAGAAAACCAGCGGAGATCGCAACGGAGGGCCAAACAAAAGCTGTCAAAACACCCAACACTAAGCCGATCAAAATTTGTTTGACCAGCGATGCGTGTAGAAAGGGAATGGTCAATCTTTGTAGTAATCGTCTTTGCATTGACTTTTCCTGAAAACGTGGTGAAACAATGACTTCCACCATATCAGGGTTTACTCAGGTTTTCTTCAGGCAAATGCTTTACTATTACGAGCTTCTGCTTAAACAATAAGGGTTTTCGCCTAGTGCCTCGACAATCCCCGCCTACACCAGCGGTTATATTTATTCTCATTTGTATATTTTTGGATGCACTCGGCATCGGCCTGATCGTGCCCGTGTTGCCATACTTAATCGGAACACTTACCGACTCGGGACGAGAACAAGCTTTGTGGTTCGGAGCTCTTCTGACCGCATTCGGTCTAACCCAATTTTTCTTTTTACCTCTCTTGGGTGCACTGTCGGATCGCATCGGTCGAAGACCCGTGCTCTTGGGCGGAATTTTAGGTTTAGGCATTATGTTTTTAGTGCCGGCTGTCAGTGCCAACCTTTGGGCTTTACTGATTTCTCGAATCGCCGGCGGCATGCTCTCGGCCAACTTCTCTGTCGCCCAAGCCTACATAGCAGACATCATTCCAAGGAATAAGCGTGCGGCGTACTTCGGCAAAATTGCCGCTACATTCGGTGCTGCCTTCACGTTGGGACCGGCCGTAGGAGGCTTTTTAGCCCAAGCAGATATCCGTCTTCCTTTTATCGTTGCCTGCGTTTTGTGTGTGATGAATTTTCTCTACGGACTCTTTGTGTTGCCGGAGAGTCTACAGATCAAAAAACACGGCTCTTTTAATCTCTCAGAGCTCAATCCTTTACGGGGCATTTTCGGCGTCATGGGAAACCCTCAAAGTCGTCTTACCGTTCTTGTCCTGCTGTTATGCGCCTTGGCACAAAACCTTTTACACAGTACTTGGTCTCTTTTTGCACAAATTCGCTTCGATTGGATGCCCGTTCAAATAGGACTGTCCGTATTTGCAATGGGTGTCAGTATTGCGGTGTGTCAAGGGATGCTTTTGCCAAAAATCCTCGGCCGTTTCAATGAGCGAAAAACCGTTACCATAGGACTTGGTGTTGGTTTAGTGGCTTTCGTGCTGACAGCCGCCTCTCCTTGGGCAATTTTAGCCGCAGCCGCACTATGCTTATATGCTTTTTCAGGCACTGTTGTACCGACTCTACAAGGCTATCTTTCGAGACTTTTTGACCACGACAAGCAAGGTACCGCCTTAGGAGCTGCTGCGGGCATTAATAGTTTGGCCGGCGCTTTTTCTCCGATCTTAGGAACTGCATTGATGGTGCACGCAACAAGCATGCCCGCAAGCCCCCTTGCAGGCATGCCCTACTACGTTTGCGCAGTACTGTTAGCTGTAGCACTGCTTTTATCAAGAAGCTTAAAGCTCTCCGATCGCGGCACTTGATAGTCTCTCGTGCCGCATTCGGCTTTACTTCGAATCGGCCACCATTTCGATAGAACCGCACGGGCACTCTTGTGCACAAATGCCGCAGCCCTTACAGTAGTCATACTTGATGGAGAAGCGTTTACCTTCACCAAGTTTGATAATGGCATTATCCGGGCACACGCCGTAACAGGTATCACACTCAAAGCAGTTGCCGCAAGACATACAGCGACGCGCCTCAAAAAGCGCATTCTCTTCGGTCAATCCATGCACGACTTCATCGAACGTATCCGTACGACGCGCTAAATCCAACATCGGGCGAACGGTCTTCGGAGCATCCGAGTAGTACCACGTATTGAGCTTTTCAAATTTTGCTTCAGGCCCCCGGGCAGGCGGTTGATAATCTCGTCCTGCAAGCCACGCGTCCATTGCACGGGCGGCAAGTTTGCCGTGACCGATGGCCACCGTGACGTTTCGTTCTCCCGGCACCATATCACCGCCGGCAAATACGCCTTCAACACTTGTCATCATGCATTCGTTGACAACGACCGAGCCCTTTTCAACGGTCACTCCCAACTTATCCACACAGCTTAAGTCGGTCTCTTGCCCTAAAGCGAGTACCAAAGCATCGGCTTTGATCGTCTCGAATTCACCCGTCGGTTGTGGGTAACCGTTTTCATCGAGAACCATCTTTTCGATCTTAATTTCGCCCTCGTCAGCTTCGGCTACAGTTGAAAGCCACTTCATCGCAACGCCTTCTTCCTTAGCCTCTTCGATTTCAAATCGATGAGCCGGAGCCTTTTGTTCTGTGCGACGATAAACCATCAAGGGCTCGGCGCCTAAACGCTTCACGGTGCGTGCAACGTCAACCGCAGTGTTACCGCCGCCATAAACCACAACTCGACGACCGATCATGGGTTGTGCTTCTCCTTCCATGCTACGAAGTAACGACACTGCGTCCATGACGTGGCTTGCGTCTCCGGCAGGAATGTAAGCACGCTTAGCCAAATGAGCACCCAATCCTAAAAAGACCGCGTCATAATGACCGGCTTGCTTTTCTGCCAGTACATCTTTGACTTCATGATTGAGTTCAATCGTTACACCCATGCGTTCAAGGCGGGCAATTTCACGATCAAGAATTTCTCGCGGCAAACGATAACGCGGAATCCCGTAACGCATCATGCCGCCGGCGGCTTCGGCACTTTCCAAGATCGTCACTGTGTGACCAAATCGGCGCATATGATATGCGCACGACAACCCGGCAGGACCGGCTCCGATAACCAAAATCTTTTTGCCGGTCTCTTTCTCAGGCAACGGGTAATCCCAATTTTTTTCGGCCGCATAATCTCCCAAGAAGCGTTCCACCGAGTTGATGCCCACACACTCATCAACACGACCGCGATTGCAAGCGCTCTCGCAGGTGTGATAGCACACGCGACCCATCAATGCCGGGAACGGATTATCACGGATAATGACTTCCCAAGCGCCGCGATAATCGCCGCTTTCCGCTCTAAAGAGCCAGCCTTGAATATTTTCCCCGGCAGGGCACTTGGCATTACAAGGCGGTAAATGGTCCACATAAGTCGGCCTCAACGTGCGCCAAGAGCCCGTATGGTTATCCAATGAAGAGCCGACTTCCAACGTAATGGCAAAAGGTTTACTCATGGGGCACCTCTAAACTAAATGGGCACGTTCGTCGGCTTCAATCGGCGTGGGAATTCTTTCCGTGTCATCGCCTTCAACCAAACCGAACTTATCAATATTACGATCGGCAATAGCCTGCAAGCGACGGATCACTTCGGGATTGCCGCGTTTGCCGAATAAGTGCGCGTAGCGCTTTTGCCCTTTCAAATACTCTTCCACGGGAAGCTTGCGACGAATCTTCGTAACATCAGTGATTTCGCCATATTCAGCTTCAAACACTGGGAAAAGACCCGTTTGCGTAGCAAGGCGAGCCATCTGTACGGTCATTGATGAAGCAAAGCCCCAACCTAAAGGACACGGCACAAGAATGTGCAAATAACGTGCTCCATGCATGCTCATCGCCTTCATGACCTTTCTTTCCAAATCATGAAGATCGGCAACCGTTGCTGTTGCGACATAAGGAATCCCATGCGCCATCGCAATTTGGGGCACATTCTTACCTTGACCGAAGGCGTTACCATCGTAGCCTTGAGTAGGCATCGTAGTTGCTGTACGAGCAGCGGGCGGCGTTGCAGAGGAACGTTGTACGCCCGTGTTCATGTAGGCCTCATTGTCGTAACAGATGTAGAGCACATCGTCATTGCGCTCAAGCATCCCTGATAGGCACCCGAACCCAATATCGGTCGTACCACCGTCGCCACCTTGGGCAATCACCCGCACAGCGTCTTTTCCAGTTTTCTTTGCCAGTACCTTAAAGGCTGCGGCCATGCCGGTAGCCACCGCTGCAGTATTACCAAACAGCGAGTGGAACCAAGGAATTTGCCAAGAGCTTTCCGGATAAGGCGTGGAGAAAACTTCCAAGCATCCCGTGGCGTTACACGCGGCTAATTGACCGCCAGTGGCCGCAATGGCCGCATCAATGGCATAACGGGCCCCGAGAGCTTCACCGCAGCCTTGACAAGCTCGGTGACCGGACGTTAAAGAATTGTGGCGATTTTGGCTCGATTGCAAGGTGCGATATTCTTCATCAAGCAAACGATTGCCGACGGTAAAGGTTCCCGTCTGATAAAAGCGAATCGGACTTTGTTTCATGATCAGCTCCTTGCTCTATTGCGCACGGCTACATCGTGCATGATGGACTCTGCCACTGGACCACAACGATGCTCGCTACGTTCACGTTCGAGCTGTCGACGTACGAGATCGGCGTCTAAGTCCATGAAGGTCAAATCTTCAAGCTTATCGGCAATCGCAGCTTGAACAACTCCCTTGATACTCTTCTTTGTTACGGCTCGACCGCCCAAGCCGCCGATCACGTTTTTCAATTCAACACTACTGCCGCGAAGCGCCATCACCACGTCTCCCATGACGGGGCCGCCCGCTCCAACGCTAATGGCACGCTCAAAGACAATTGCAGTCTTAGCCCCTTGCAAAGCAGCGCGTAACGCTCTTGAGGGGAAAGGACGGTACGAGCGAAGCGAGATAACGCCAACCTTAATGCCCTCTTCACGCATTTCATCGACCGCTTCTTGAATCGTTCCCACGGACGAGCCCATCGCAATGATTCGGATATCGGCATCCTCACAACGGTAAGCGTGTAAAAGCCCGCCGGAGTCACGTCCGAAAACTGCCTTAAATTCGTCTTGTACGGCATCAATACAGCCTAACGCTGACACCATCTTGGCGTGCGCCAGATAGCGAACTTCAGTAAAGGCCTCGGGGCCCACCATTGCACCGATGGAAACCGGGCGCGACGGATCCAGTATTTGACGCGGGCAATAAGGCGGCAAGAACCTGTCGACCTCTTCTTGTTGCGGGATGTCAACACGGTCAACGGCGTGCGTAAGCACAAAGCCGTCCATACAAACCATGACGGGAATACTTAATAATTCAGCAATTTTGAAAGCTTGAATATGGACATCCACAGCTTGCTGATTGCTTTCAACAAAAAGCTGGATCCAACCGCTGTCTCTCTGAGATAGGGAGTCTGAGTGGTCATTCCAAATGTTAATCGGTGCGCCGATCGCACGATTGGCAACTGTCATCACAATCGGCAATCCCAGGCCGGAAGCGTTATAAATGGCCTCAACCATAAATAGCAACCCTTGGGAAGCCGTAGCGGTGTAGGCACGGGCTCCGGCCACCGATGCACCGATCGCCGTACTCATCGCAGCAAATTCACTTTCGACGTTAATGAATTCACAAGGATCAATCTTGCCTTGACGCACCAGATTGCCCAAATTTTCCACAATGTGCGTTTGAGGGGAAATCGGATACGCACAGATAACTTCCGGGCGACACAGCGCCACGCTTAAAGCGACCCCTAAACTGCCTTCAATTTGTTTGAGCATGGATATACCTCAGCGATCGCAGGTTAAAAATTCATAGGCCAAGCGTGCAACTTCTGCATTGGCTTCGGCAATCTTGCCTCCGAAACGCTCGGAGTAGGCCGCTTGGACACTTTCGAGTTTGAGATTTCCAGTCATCGCGGCGTATCCGGCCAACATGGCGGCTCCGGGTAGCGGACGACCGATTTTTTCGATCGCAAAACGTGTTGCGGGTACCGTTTTTGCGTGACCGGCAGGCAGTGCGCTCACTGCTTCGGTCAGTCCCAATTCTTCAATGGTGTGTTCACTATTGATTAACAAATAGCCCTGAGGACGAAGGCCGGCAAACACATCGACTTGCTCAAGCAACGTCGGATCTTGTACGAGAACAACATCGGGCTCATCAATGGGTTCGTGCAGACGAATTTCTTTTTCATCGATGCGAGCAAATGCCACCACGGGAGCGCCTGTACGCTCCGAGCCGAAACTCGGAAACGCTTGCGCAAAGTGCCCTTCCATGAAGGCTGCTACGCTGAGCATTTCGGCAGCCGTGACGACGCCTTGGCCGCCTCGACCGTGAAGTCTGACTTGATACACTTTCTCTCTCCCAAAAAAATCGTGATGAAAGCGCTGTTCGCCGGTGCTCAAGAGTTGTTTGTCAATTTGTGACGAACACTCCCCTCTCGCCACCCAGGCGACTTCCTAATTCTAACTTTAACAAAAGCAAACATTCGTTTGAATCATTCGAACGGATAGGTTTGTATACTTCTTTTATTCACGACATACTGTCGTACACTTTAGGTTTCGTCATTTTCGGTTGTTTTCATCATGTCGCTATTGACCCGTGTAAGTTTATTGGCAATTACGTTGACCTTATCGGCCTGTTCCTCTATTCAAACGCCACCGGTAGAAGTACCTGAGGGTAGCGTTCCTGTCATGCGGCTGGAAGCCTCGGGCGAGCAAATTTTCCAGTGCTCTCGCGACATGAAGGGTTGGTTCTGGCGTTTTGAAACGCCCAACGCCTACTTATTTGATCCTGCCACCAATCAAGCCGTTGCCAAACACGGTTACCGATTCTCTTTTGCTCACAATGACGGCTCAACGATCTACACGCGTATCATCCGTGTGGGAGAAAATGACGGCAAGAACATTCCCGAAGCCTTATTCTCCGTCATTGAGCATAAAAATAACGGTCGACTCGGAAATGTGCGTTATGTTTTGCGCACCGACACGAGCGGCGGGATGCCGACTCGCTCATGCACTGAAGCCCGCAAAGACCAATGGTTAAAAGTGCCGTTTGAAGCAACGTACACCTTCTACCGTTAGTTGCATGTATGCGATATTGTTAGCAATTTTCCCATCACGATACCCGTAAAAAGTGGAGAGAAAACGCGTTTGCGTGTAAAATACATTGTTCGTCTTTCCCAGTTTTTAGGGGTGTTTAATGTCGACTGTTGGAGATTACCTTCAAAACCTTCCTCCGGATCGACGTGTGGCCATGGCTAAAATTTGCAGCCTGATCCGCCGATCTGCTCGAGGAGTCCGCGAAAGCATGCGTCACGCGATGGCCTTCTATGAACTTCAAGGGCCACTTTTTGCATTGCAATCTCAAGAAAAATCCATGATTTTGTTTGTGGCTGAAGAAACAGTTCTGGAAGCCTTCAAAGAAAAGTTACCCAACGTCAATCTTGTCCAACGTACGATTTTGTTTAATGATTTAAACCGCATTCCGCTTGACCATATTGAGCGCATCGTACGAGATTCCGTCACGGCTCGCCGTAGCCGCGTTGCTAACGGAGAAATGCCCACACAAGCCCAGATGCTCGAAATCTGGGGCATTACCGAAGAGGCCGCAAAAGCACCTCCTCCCACCGTGCGCATTTCGCTCAAAAGCCGTGATGAAGACACCATTGAGTTGATTCACGATGCAAAGCCGATGAAGAAAATTCATTAATCAGCATAAAAGAAGCGGACCCAAATCGGTCCGCTTTCTTTTGACTATCGATCAGATAGTCGAAAACTATCAATGATCCTTCTTACCCTATCCAAAGAGTCGCTTTCCCGCTATTCTTAGGCCCATGTCTGTTCAAAAAAATTCCGTCTCGGTTCAGGACCGAAAACTGATTATCAAAGTCACCGTAACGCTCGCTTGTAAGTTAGCGATTATTGCGTGCCTTTTTATGCTCTTTTTCAGTCCTGAGCATCGCGTGCAAACTGACGCTCAAACGGTCAGCCGGGCGCTTCTTGCCCCCGAAGCTGCCAGCATAGATGACACCAAAGCCGAAAGCGGTAAAGAGCCGACTTAGTTTTATCAATCTTTCAGGAAGAACACCATGATTTCAACAGAATTGGTAGATCTCTCCCGATGGCAATTTGCGCTCACATCGATGTATCACTTCATCTTTGTGCCGCTCACACTTGGCCTTTCTTTCATGCTCGTCGTGATGGAATGCTGCTACGTTGCCACGGGTAAAGAAATCTACAAAGACATGACGAAATTCTGGGGCAAACTCTTCGGGATCAATTTTGCTCTCGGCGTTGCCACCGGTATTACGATGGAATTTCAGTTCGGCACGAACTGGGCATACTACTCACACTACGTGGGAGACATTTTCGGTGCACCGCTTGCCATCGAAGGTCTCATGGCCTTTTTCCTTGAATCAACCTTTATCGGTCTCTTTTTCTTCGGCTGGAACCGTCTGAAAAAAGGCACTCACCTTTTGGTCACATTCTTAATGGCCATCGGCTCCAATCTCTCCGCACTGTGGATTTTGATTGCCAATGCCTGGATGCAATACCCGGTCGGCTCCGATTTTAATTTTGAGACGATGCGCATGGAAATGACCAATTTCTTTGACGTTGTCTTAAGCCCCTGGGCACAAGCCAAGTTCGGTCATACGATTGCCGCCGGTTACGTGACCGGGTCGCTTTTCGTGCTTGCCGTATCAGCTTGGTATTTGCTTAAAGGTCGAGATATTGAGTTTGCCAAACGCTCATTCCGCTTGGCAGCGGCTTTCGGCTTGATTGTTTCAGTCTTTACGATTCATTTGGGAGACGAATCCGGCTACTTGGTTGCTAAAGATCAACCCGCCAAGATGGCCGCAATGGAAGCCGCCTGGGAGACCGCTCCTGCTCCGGCTCCGATGACCGTTTTCGGCTTACCTGACGAAGAGACGCAAACCACAAAATATGCTGTTGAAGTTCCTTGGGTCTTCGGCATTATTGCTACGCGTTCGCTCGATACACCGATTCCCGGCATCAAAGAGCTCGTGCAAGAAAACGAAGCGCGTGTGCGTAACGGCATCATCGCCATGAAAACGCTGACCACTTTGCGTCGTGATCCGACCAACACTGAACTGCAAGCACGATTCAATGCCGTCAAGGATGACTTGGGCTACGGGATGCTTTTGCGTAAGTACACCGACGATCCTTCCCGAGCCACCGATGAAATGATTGCTCAGGCCGCTCGCGACACGATTCCCGGTGTCAACATCATGTTCTGGAGTTTCCGCATCATGGTGGCCTGCGGCATCGCGCTTTTGGCAATTTTTGCCTTCGGCCTTTACTACTCTGCCAAGGATCTCATTACGACGAAACGAGGCTTATTGAAAGCAACATTCTTTGCACTGCCCTTGCCGTGGATTGCTTGCGAACTCGGTTGGACCGTTGCTGAATACGGTCGTCAACCCTGGAGTATTTATGAAATTCTGCCGGTTCACCTCTCGACATCGAGCCTCTCGGCTTCGTCCGTGATGGGGTCTTTGACCGGTTTCGTTTTGCTCTACTCGGCACTTTTAGTGGTGGAAATGTGGTTGATGATCCGCCTGATCAAAACAGGCCCCAGTTTTTTGGGCACGGGGCGCTACTTTTTCGAGCGTAGCAACCAAGCCGCTAAGGAGTAATGCATCATGATCGATTATGAAATCCTGAAACTGATTTGGTGGCTTTTTGTGGGCGTTTTGCTCATAGGTTTTGCCGTCATGGACGGACAAGATATGGGGGTAGGGTCTTTGTTGCCTTTCTTGGGCAAAAATGACACTGAACGACGCATCATGATTAACTCGGTGGCCCCTCACTGGGACGGCAATCAAGTGTGGTTATTGACTGGGGGCGGTGCGATTTTTGCCGCCTGGCCTTTGGTCTACGCTACGGCCTTCTCGGGTCTTTACTGGGCTCTTTTCATTGTGCTTTCTGCCTTGATTTTGCGCCCCGTCGCTTTTGACTACCGCAGTCGCGTCAGCGCTCAAAAATGGCGCAGTTCCTGGGACTGGGCTCTTTTTATCGGTAGCGCCGTCCCGCCCATTATCTTTGGGGTAGCCTTCGGCAATATGCTCCAAGGTGTACCGTTTCACTTCGATGAGACACTTCGCTCAACCTATACAGGTAGCTTCTGGGCTTTGTTAAATCCCTTTGCCCTTCTGTGCGGCGTAGTGTCCATCGTTATGACGGTTTTCCACGGAGCTAATTACCTGCTGCTTCGTACTACGGGTGAGCTTCAAGCACGCGCCCGCCGAGTCGGCCTCATTGCTGGCGGCCTTACGGCGCTCCTTTTTGCCATTGGTGGCATCTGGGTCTATGCCGGCATCACGGGTTATGTTGCTGGCAATATTGATCCTGCTGGCGTTGCCAATCCACTTCTGAAGACCGTGACAACCGCTGAAGGGGCTTGGTTTACGAATTTCATGACCTACCCGGCACTTTTCGCTATCCCGGCGTTGGCCATTTTAGCGGCCATTTTGGGCGTACTTTGCCAATATGTTTGGAAGCCGATGGCGGCGGTTCTTTCGAGCTCCGTGAGCATCGCTTGCATTGTGTTAACGCCCTTAGTGGCCATGTTCCCGTTCATTTTGCCCTCGTCTTCGCACCCGGTGTCGTCTCTGACGATGTGGGACTGCACGAGCTCGCAATTGACGCTGCAGGTGATGTTCATTGTCACACTCATTTTCTTACCCATCGTGCTCATTTACACGGGTTGGGCTTATAAGGTCATGAGTGGGAAGTTAACCGCCAGCTACATTAAAGAAAACGACAAGTCGCTTTACTGATTCGCGGGAGAAAAGGCATTATGTTCTACATTTATTGGTTTGTCGGTTTGCTCTTAGCCATCTGCTTTGCAGTGCTGATGGGCGCCATGTATGAAATCAAAAACGATCCCGTTAGCGAAGAAGAAGTCAAGTGAGCGGCGTCGTTACCTTTATTTCGCGTACCGTTTCTGCCGTTGCTGCGTTTGCAGTAACGGCAACGGTGATTATTTTCCCTCGCTTGATTGCCACGGATATGCATACCGTGCCTCACGGGCAATTGGTGGTTTTAATGTTGGGAATGAGCGCAGCCTACGTACATGCATTCGGCTTTACGCCCGAGAATCGTTGGCTGAAATGGATATTTTCACCCGTGGTTGCTTGGCCGTTACTCTTACTAGGAAGCTGGGGTGTTTTTTACTAGTTAAGAGCTAGTAAATTGAATTAATTTTCGGTCGGTTTCCCGACCGATTTTTTTTTTGAATTAATCTCGTCTCAAAAGCCAATGCAGTTGCACCTGCACGGTTTTTTGATTGTCAGACAACCATACCACGCCATCTTGGACGGTCACTGCCAGTTGCATGGTACGGGTCATAAGCGAAGCCAACTGCTCGACTTCTTCATCTTTAATCATTGCCACAGACAGCTTTTCAATGCGTCTCATCTCCGCACAATGCTGGTTCCACCATGGATCAATCCGATCTTCACCATATGCGAGCACAATTTCTTGATCGCTTCTGCCGGCTGCTTTTCGCATTTGACGGACATCAGGCACACCGACATCGATCCAACGAGCAATACTACCCGTGTCATCAATTTCCCAAAGTGCGGGTTCTCCTTCAGTTGAGAGCCCACGGCCGAACTCCAAACGCATATCGGTCTCCCCGACATAAAGACAAAATGCCAACAAACGAATCGACAAACGCTCTTCGTTTTCAGACGGATGGCGCGCAAGCGTACACAAGTGTGTACCGTAGTAGCCGCGATCCACATCAGAGATGGCAATAGTTGCTTTATAAACGGTTGCGCCAAGCGCCATAGTATGAATTCCTTTGAAAGTCCGCTTGAATGTTAGACCCTAGATAAGAGAAAAGCCAACTTTTGCGGCTCAGTATTTACCGCAAAAGTCGGCTTATTCGCTTAGATGCGTGTTTCTAAATCAGATTAGAAACGGTATTGCATTTGAGCGCCGAGGATGTAGCAGTCGAGGTTGTCGTATTCGCCTGCCTTGGTATCGGTACCGTACTCATAGAGATCGCGGTTACCGATGCCTTTGAGCATCGTAGCGGCTACGTCAAATTGCAATTTCTTGCTCCAGTGGTAGGAAGCACCCAAAGACAACCACAAGCGGTCCGTATCCGGAATCACGGCTACACGATACTTTTCATCGTCCACGGCACCCGTTTCATAGGCGATACCACCGCGAACTGTCCACGTATCATTGATGCGATAGTCTGCCCCCACGGAGAAGAGCCAAGTGTCTTGCCATTTGTTTTCAATTTCAGTTGTCAAAGGAACTGAAACAACGCCAGGAACTGTCAGAGTGTCATGCTCCAATGTCAAGGTGTCGAAGTTAGACCACTCGGCCCAACGAATCAAACCGGATAAGCGTAAGTCCGGCGTAGCTTCCCACGTACCCGTCAACATGACTGTTGCCGGCGTTTCAATTGTAGTTTCCATTTCCGAAATATATGAAGCTTGGCCTAGTGCTTGCAAAGCTTGACCGGTAAACTTCGTATGGCCTTCAGCGTTATGCTCGATCGAAGAACGATAGGCCAAACCAAAGCGCATCGTATCGGTCGGACTGATCATGATCCCAAAGTTGAAACCCCAGTCCCAACTATCTCCCTCCACTTTACCGTGAGTCGATAACGGGATCTGAACGTTAGGAACTTCAACACTTGCGGCTTGCCCTAAATGTGCCTTCGCATATTGCACGGAGATACCAGCACCGATGCTGATGAAGTCGCTGATCTTATAAGCAAAGCTCGGGTTCATATCGAACGTGTAGATCTTGGCAGACGTACCGCTCGTGTTTTCTTCCCAGCCGCGACCGTACTCAGTCCCCATCCCGAAGGGAACCGTCATACCAAAACCCAACCAGAGCTTGTCATTGACTTGATACGTCGTATAACCGGTAGGAATAAATTGGCCCTTCATGCGACCGTTGTTTTCTGCTCCATCATTACCAGAGTACTCTGCATCAACGTCAATGTAGACCGTACCGGCTTGAATTTGCGTGCCAGGCAACAAAGTCATACCGGCCGGGTTGTAGTGCACAGCAGAGAGGTCATCACCGACAATACCGGCACCGGCATAAGCACGACCGAGACCCAAAGAAGATTGCTCGGTCAATTGGAAACCGGCAGCAAAAGCCGTCGAAGCGGCCAGTGCCGAAGCGGTCAAAACCAAACCAGCGGCACTTTTTTTCATAAAGGACATTGATTTCTCCGAAAAAGAAAGGAAATAAAAAAGCGCAAAGGTTTCACATCTGCAGCAGTTAAGCCTCTGCGTTCTCAAACGGAGACATTTTGAAGGGTTTAGTAACGATTGCAACAAGGGTTTTTATGGGTGAAAACCCTAGTAATACCATAAATGGTGTAGATCATTGCAAAACGAACTCATCCTTTTAGAGGAAAGATATTGATTATTCAGAGAAAATCGGACGATATTGACGCAGGCGTAACCAACCGATTGCAATACGATAAGCCACCCAAATACTCAAAACGATAAAGCCGATAAACCAAATGACCGGACCAACCAAAATGGCAGTTAAGACAAAGCCGGCAATTGCAACAAGTGCTGTCCAGATCATCCCATACCAAAATGTGCGGATTTGCCAAGAAAAGTGAGATTCCAAAAACGTTCCATGCGCATCAGAACGCATGACGTAATTCAGCACTACGGCTGCAATGGAAGGCCAACCGAAAAGAAAAGCCGAAAGAATGCTCGCGCCCGTCATTAACCCGATGACGATACTTAACGCGTGAAGAATATAAACGAGCTGTGTGATAAACAAAAGATTGTTTTTCACGGGCGGGTTTTGAGGAGTTTGGTTGTATGGGGTAATGTCAGCCATCCTTCTTTTTCCTTTTCAGATCAATTGCAATATAACTGATCAGTGGGACAATCACCAAACATTGTTCAATCTCTCTACAATTTAAACGTTTAGTTAATGTGTCGCAAGACTGCCCCCAATGAAAGGAGACTGATGTGAGACTCTTACTCGTAGAAGACGACCCGATGATCGGTGAAAGCGTCGTTGACGGTCTGACCGATGAAGGATACGCCGTCGATTGGGTCCAAGACGGTCACTCGGCTTTACTTGCGCTCAGAACCACTGAATTTTCTCTCGTTATTTTAGATTTGGGCTTGCCCGGTAAAAACGGCATTCGCGTATTGGAAGAATTACGTGCAGAGCGCAATCTCACTCCGGTTTTAATCACAACGGCCCGCGATACCGTTGAAGAACGCATCAAGGGGTTGGATGCCGGGGCGGATGACTATCTTATCAAACCGTTTGATCTTGATGAGCTTTTTGCCCGCATTCGTGCACTACTTCGTCGCTCGGCAGGTCGCGCAGAACCCATGATTGAGCGCGGGCGATTGCAAATTAAGCCCGCCACCCACGAAGTCATTTTCGATGGCCAATCGGTGTTACTGTCAAGCAAAGAATTCGCGCTGTTACTGGCTTTAGCGGAGCGCCCCGGACTCGTGCTTTCTCGCGCGCAATTGGAAGAAAAACTCTATAACTGGGACTCCTCCATCGGCAGTAACGCCATCGAAGTACACATTCACCACCTTCGCAAAAAATTAAGCGAAGATGCCATAAAAACCGTTCGTGGTGTGGGCTACATTCTTGAGTGTTAACGCATGTACTCGATTCGCGATCGACTACTTTGGACTTTCTGTATTGCACTTTTGGTAGCAGGCGTTGCAGCTACCTACATGACGTTTATCTCGGCCCGCGCCGAGCTTGACCGTTTTTTAGATGCCGAACTTCAACAAATTGCGCTGTCGTTAAGCACCCACTCTTTCGAGCGAGTACCGGATACTGTCGCAGTCCCGGCCGACGAGCAACGTATTGTCGTTCAAATTACAGGGCTGGAAAATAACCGAACGTATTTGTCCGCTGAGCTTGAATCGCCTTTTCCGATTATTGAGCAAGAAGGCTTGGCAACTATCCTACATGAGGGGCGCACTTGGCGCATATTTAATTTAAAAACAGAGACCGGCTTTAATATCCTTACGGCTCAGCCTACGGATGTGCGACTGAGTATGGCCTTTGGTTCCGCTTTGCATATCTTGCAGCCGCTCGTGCTACTACTTCCTTTCTTAGTCATTGCCGTATGGCTTTTGGTGAGCCAGGGTTTAGCGAGCCTTAATCGCACGGCTAAAATCGTTTCTACGCGTTCCTCAAGCTCTTTAGAGGCCCTTCCCACTCGGGGGTTGCCTCGCGAAGTGTTGCAACTCGTATCGGCGTTAAATGAGCTTTTAGCAAAATTGCAGGATAGCCTTCAAGCACAAAAGCGTTTTGCTTCTGACGCGGCTCATGAACTACGTACGCCGCTCACGGCTCTTAAACTTCAAGTACAGTTGGCCGAACGCGCCAAAACACCTGAAGCCCGTGAAAAAGCCTTCAATCGCCTCCATGCGGGTATTGATCGCGCAACAGGGCTTGTTCAGCAACTGCTTGTCATAGCCAGACTAGATCCCGATGCACATCAAAAACCCTTCACAGAGGTCGACCTCGCTCGTGTGATTGAAAGCGTTGCGGATGAACTGGGGGTTGTTGCACAACAAAAAAATGTCTCCCTGACGCATAAGTCTCAAGAGGTGACGATTGCCGGCATGGAAGATGCGCTGAAGCTGCTCGTGACAAACCTCACAGATAACGCCATTCGCTACACGCAAGAAGGGGGAGCAATTGAGCTGACCGTCCAACAAATGAACAATCACGCTGTCATTTGTGTTGCCGACAACGGCCCGGGCATTGCACCTGAAGAGCGAGAGCGCGTATTTGACCGTTTCTACCGAGCGTTAGGCACCAAGACACAAGGCCACGGCTTGGGACTGGCCATTGTCAAACGCATTGTAGAAATTCACCACGGCACAATTCGCATCGAAGACGGGCTTCAAGGACAAGGCACATGCATGCGAATTGAATTACCTATAACCACCCAGTCCTAGCTTTGTTACAAATCAGTCCGGCTCGAAACAACCCGAAAAACACACTTTTGTGTATTTACTTTATTGTTTGCTCTATGAATGGCAATCCCTGTAGGGATATTGCCAAAAGTCTATTTGGAGAATTTCTAACATGTTGAAAACCCGCGTATCTAAAACCTCTGCCGTTGCTGTTGCTCTGGCAACTGCTCTCGCTTTTGTGCCTGCAGCCAACGCACAACTGTCCTTATTTTCCAACAATGAAGGCGAGCAACAACAGGTCATGTTGCCCGACTTCACGAAACTTGTGGAAGAAAACGGTAAGGGCGTGGTTAACATTTCCACCATTCGTAAGGCCCACACTCAAACATTGGGTCAAGCAATGCCGGGTTTGGACAAACACACCGAAGAACTCTTAAAACGCTTCGGGTTCGGCGACTTTTCTGGCCTTTTTGGTCAATTTGAACAACGCATTCCTGAACAACGTGGCACGGGTTCTGGTTTCATTATTTCCTCCGATGGTTTGATCTTGACCAATGCCCACGTTGTCGAAGGTGCTGATGAATTGAAGATTCGTTTGACCGATAAGCGCGAATTCCAAGGCAAGGTGCTCGGTCTTGATAAAAAGACCGATATTGCAGTCGTAAAGATTGAAGCCAAGGACCTTCCGGTTCTCAAGATCGGTTCGTCAGAAAAATTGAAAGTCGGCGAATGGGTTGCTGCCATCGGTTCTCCCTTTGGTTTGGACAATACGGTCACTGCCGGCATTGTTTCGGCAAAGAGCCGTTCCTTGCCCTCTGATCAATACGTCCCCTTTATTCAAACAGACGTTGCCGTCAATCCCGGCAACTCAGGCGGTCCGCTCTTTAACATGAAGGGTGAAGTTGTTGGGATTAACTCGCAAATTTTCTCCACTTCGGGCGGTTTTATGGGCCTGTCCTTCTCCATCCCGATTGATCTGGCCATGCAAATCAAAGACCAATTAATTGAAAATGGTCGAGTAATCCGCGGCCGCATCGGTGTGGGCATTCAATCCGTCACTCAAGACTTGGCTGAAGTCTTCGGTATGAAGGCGCCCAAGGGAGCAGTAATCACGCAAATCGAAAAGGGAGCTCCGGGTGAAAAAGCCGGCTTGAAAGTTGGTGACGTGGTCGTTGCGCTTGACGGTCAAGAAATCAAAAATGCTAATGACTTACCCGTGCGAATTTCCACGATGAAACCGGGCACCAAAGCTAAATTGACTGTACTGCGTGACGGCAAGGAACGTGACATCATGGTGACCGTGGCTGAAAACGAAGATGATAAAGCAGCTTCTACCACCCCCAATAAGCAAGACGCCTCGGGCAAGCTCGGTGTCAGTGTGCGCCCGCTAAATGAGCAAGAATTGAAAGAACTTGACCTCACTAGCGGTCTTTTGGTGACGGAAGTACGTGCCGCGGCAGCTGAAGCCGGCCTCATGCCACGAGACATTATCTTGAGTGCAAATGGCAAGACCGTTAAGACTGTGTCGGATTTACGCCGTGCAGTCTCCGGAGCCGACAAAGTTGCGCTTTTGGTCCAACGCCAAAATTCTCGCATCTTTATTGCAGTTAACCTCAAGTAAATCGATTGCTTACAACGAAATCGGGAGGCCGAGCCTCCCGATTTTTTTGACGATAGTCAATTAGGCGAAAATGCGTCTTTCTTCGCCGTTATGAACTCGGCAAATGTGATCCGCAAACACCCGACACACAGCATCCAAGTCAAGATCGGGGTTTCTTAACATTCTCAACTGCAGTCCTTCAAAAGTGGCCATTGAGATTTCAATTCTTGCCAAGTTTTCAGGACTTTGAGCATTCTGAAAGCGCAATTGCAGTAAATGTTGACGGGCTTTCACATCAAGCTCTTCGAGCAACTTTCTCATGGCAGGATCTCGACTGCCCTCGAGCAACAGCTCTAAGGAGAGCCTTGCACGCCCCAACGAAAACTTATTGATGATGAGATTTCGTAAATGTGCGAGCAACTTGTCGTAATCCGCGCCGATTTCCTGAATTTGACAGGTATCGGCGTAGAACTGTTCCGTACCGCGTAAAAGCACTTGCTCAATAATGGCCATTTTGCCCGGAAAATAGTTATAGATATGCCCTGCGCTCATACCGAACTCACGAGCAATATCTCCCATCCCCGTTGCATGAAAGCCCTTAGAGAGGAAGCACTTCGAAGCCGCCGCCAGAATTTGCTCACGGCGTTGTTTTGCCAGTTCAGTTCCCATGACTATGCCCCCGTTTTAGTAACTTTCCCTTCTTCGGCTTTGGCGTTATCGACAGCGCCGCCACCTAAGGTCTTGTAGAGCGTCACCAAACTCATAGCACGGGCTTGTTGAG
>ERZ791802.702-NODE-702-length-31286-cov-5.902341_pt1 | contig 31286 bp, 28 predicted proteins | sample MGYA00510308_ERZ791802 | MGnify/ENA primary metagenome ERZ791802 (study PRJEB30046, sample SAMN00792028) | human gut metagenome | study: EMG produced TPA metagenomics assembly of the A metagenome-wide association study of gut microbiota in type 2...
GAAGGATTCGCAGGATAAAATGGTGTTAACCATTTTATCGAGAAATAGTATGAGGAAGCGCCGTCGGCAATTCTGCCAAATGAGCGAACCAATTCTTGACATTTGACAGCATTTTTACTATAATAGCAGTAGGAGAAGCCACTGCATTCTCCGAAGGAGGTTCTTTATGGAAAAGAAAATCATCACCATCAGCCGTGAATTTGGTTCCGGCGGACGCACTATCGGCCACAAGGTCGCCGAGCGGCTGGGCATTCCCTTCTATGACAAGGAGCTGGTCAATCAGATTGCCCTGGAATCCGGCTTCGCCCCCAAGTTTGTGGAAGAGCACGGCGAGCATTCCCCCAGCAGCAGTCTGTTTTCCTACGCTTTCGCCCCCCAGGGCGTTCCCGGCGTGATGAACGGCCTGTCCACAGCCGATTTCCTGTGGAATATCCAGTGCAGCGTGATTCTTCAGCTGGCGGAGAAGGGTGCCTGCGTCATCGTCGGCCGGAACGCGGACTACATTCTGAAAGATCGTCCCGACGCGCTGCATACCTTCATTTTCGCGGATATGGCCTTCCGCGCCGACCGCATCGTCCGTCTGTACGGCGAGTCCGACAAGAGTCCGGAGGCGCGTCTGAACGAGAAGGATAAGCGCCGCCGCGTAAACTATCAGCACTACACCGGCCGCACCTGGGGTCAGTCCCAGAATTACGGCATCTGCCTGAATTCCGGCGTTCTCGGCATTGACCAGTGTGTCGATATCATCGTCGGCGCCGTGGAAAATTCCAAAAAGTAAATTACATAGGTTTGCCCTGCACCTTCCGGTGCAGGGCATTCTTTATGAATCAGACGTTGGCCGTTTCCTTTTCGGGGTCGCTGATATTGATATTGACGCCGTTGACTTCCACGTTCTCGTCGGCGGAGATCAGAATGTACTTCACGCCGCCGATGACGCGGGTCTCGATCAGGTCGCTTCTGGCGGGGTCTACCTTGATGACCACGTCCGGGGTCTTCACCTCAAAATGCTTGTTGTCGATGATGTTCTTGGGATGCAGGTCGGCCTCGAAGCCGAAGGTCTCGTCGTAGTCCACGCTGAATTTGGCCAGATGCTCCTGGGAAACGCCGCAGGAGGTCAGCACCTCCTTCACGTCCTCCTTGGAGATCATCAGGGGTTCCGGCACTTTGCTTTCCTTGTGCAGCTCGATGCGCTGGCACAGCTGGTCGTGAACCGTCTGCACCACGTCCAGGCTGCAATCCTCCCCCAACGACGTGGTGAGCAGCGCCTCGAAGGATTTCTTCTGCTCGGCGGCGGGCTGAGGCACCGGGGTGTTGAACACCGCCTCAATCAGCCCATCCTGAGACGCCGTGATGTCGTGGGTGTAGTACAGGGCGTTATAAATATTGGTCGCCCGGTCGTCAAAGGCGGGGAACAGGAATCCCAGCGCGGGGGCGGAAACCATCTGGTTCATCGCGCCGTCGTGGAACAGCTTTTCCTCCGGGACGTAGTGAAGATTCGCCTTGGTCTGCTTGACGGGGCAGATGGCGCAGAGAATGAAGGTGTAGGTCTCGTCGGAATTGTCCGCCTGAGAATCGCCGTCCTTGCTCTTGAAGGGAACGTCGTAGCTGTCGCAGCACAGCAGAATCAGGTAATTGCCCTCGATGGTAACGGTGTCGATGATCTTCTGGCAAAATTCCCGGCGAAGATTGTCGTCCGCCAGCTTGGTTTCCCGCAAATCCATGAGCATTTTATGCTCCGGAGAGCCTGCCACCTGACTAGTCTTGAAGGTGATGTCAATGAGATTCTTGCCGATGGCACCGGAAAGGGAGCGGCGCAGAAGGGCAAAATATTTGTCGGACTCATTCTCCGGCATGATGCCGGTACTCTGGCGGAACTCGGAGATGACCTCCTTATTGTCGTTCACATAGCAGCCGTAAATGGCCGTGATATTGCTGCGATCCCGCCGCAGATGCCGCCGGATCTCGCCGATTTCCTTATCATTCATGGTTTTCCCTCGCTTGTATGTTGAAATGCGCGGACATTATATCACATCAAAACGGAAAAATCCAGTCAAAATCGAAGGCGGGCGCTTACGCCCGCCTTCGTCATAGATTCTCACAGAGAAATCGTCTCCAAGAACTTCGGATTGCACATTCCCATGGTCATGCGGGGATAGGTGTCTTTCATTTGAAGCCGTTCCTCCTCCGTAATGGGGGTCAGGACTTCCTCACCAAGACCCAGACTTCTATCCCGATAGCTTTGGAAGGTACTGATGCTGTAAACAATACGTTCTATCGGAACAGCCGTATTGTTTTCCACTTGATAATAAACTGTTGCGCCGCTGTCGTCACTATTTTCCAGGACATTCCCTTCACACAAGAACATCATGTCTCCGGTCAAAATCTCATGCACTGTTCCGTTTTGGATTCCTGCCACCTTACAAAGTACCCCGTCCATGCTAAACAGCAGCAATTCGTCCTGCCCGTCGCCGTCCAGATCCCGAACTGCACAGTATTTGACCACGTCTGTGTCAACTGTGGAAAGATACCCTTTGTAATTGGCCAGAGACGCAGCATCAGCTTCTTCACGAGCGTCCGTCGAAGATGTCTTTTCAAGGGGCTTCGGGTTAGCTGCCCACATGAGCATACGGAAGTAAGCGTTGGTCACACGATAAGCCTCATCCTCCGTGATGGGCGTCAAATCCTCTTCAAGGGGGTCATAATTGTTGTCCCGATACCACCGGCTTTCATTGCCATTGTAGGTAATGCAGTCGAACGGGACAGCAGCATGGTTTTCCACCCGATAGTAGGTCATTCTTTCCCCGCCGCCAGAGAACCCCTCCCATTCTTCCAGAACATTGCCCTCGCACAGCCAAAGAATATTGCTGTTCAAAATTTCCTGCGCAGTACCATTTTGAATTGAAGCCACCTTCGTCAACGTTTCTCCCGAGTTATACAGCAGCAATTCATCCTGCCCGTCGCCGTCCAGGTCACAAAGTGCATAGTATTTTATGGAACTCGTGTCGATGGTGGAAAGATATCCTTCGTAGTCAGCCAGTGCCGGGTCGTAGCTCCCGGCACTGGCGTCTGCGAATGGTGTAATTGCAATGGGAAGGCTGACGGCGGCACTGTAAATTTCGTCCTCCGACCAGTTTTCGTCGGCGATCGGCGCGAGGTCGTTTTCGCCCGTTCCCCGGAACCAGGGGTGATCCGGGTCTGTCGCCGCGTCAAACCGGATAAGGCTGTCCGTGACCAGCTGCCCTTTGCTCAGGTGGCAGTACACATAGTCCGCGGACGCCGCGCCGTTCGACCCGATGTTCAGAATGCGGAAGCCTTCCCGCAGCTCATAGGAATTCCGATCCCAGCCGGTGAACACATGCACCAGCTTGCCGTCCACCAGAGAATACAGGTCGTAAATGACCTGCCGTTCGGCGTCATTGGCGATGACCAGCTCGTCCGTGCCGTCATTGTCCAGATCAAGAAGCGCATAGCCCAACTCGCTGGGGGAGGTTGCGTAGCTCACCAGAATGCTGACGTCCGCGTTGCTGCACGCCTCCCCGCCCCAGTGTTCCGTAAGGGCGGTGACATATTTGGCGATAACCGGCTGATAGGCTTCCGGAATCGCGGTGCCGTTCTCGGTGGGTGCGGTGGTTTCGGCGGGGTCGTTCCGATTCCTCGGGGCGAGGGACAGGTCAAAGGTGTTGGCAAAGGCTTCCAGCGCCGCCTTTCCCGTCTGGGTGTCCCCCGTCGTGGCGTTCATCACAACGATCACGACAACGGAGTCGCCGGTGTCCGTCAACACCAGGGAATTGCTCTGTCCTACGGCAATGAGGACATCCGTCCCGGCGGTGGTGACATAGTTCGACCACTGGTAGTCGCTCGTATTCTCGATTTCCCAATAGGCCGTGGACAGGGTCTGCTTCATGGCGCGGTACACCCGGTATTCTATGGGGTAGCCCACGCCGCTGACCGTGGTCGCGCCCCAGAATTCAAAATTGCCGTCGGCGGAATAGCTGGGATTGCTGGTGGTCACGTCCCCGTTCCCGGAGTCTCTGACCATGCTTCTGACATCCAGCGCGGTGAATATTTCTTCGGTGGTATCCGGGGAAATTCCGTCTCCGACCTTGTTCAGGCCGTATTTCGTGCAGATTTCGTCCACCTTCTGCGCCATTTCCGTATTCCGGCAGCCGTAGGCGCGGTAGGCTTCGGAGAGGGTCTCGTCTACGTCGCCTGTTGCGTTGTAGCTCTGGACGTAGTCTTTGATCTCCATGCTGGCCTTGTAATTTGCCGAGGATTGGAGGCTTTCCAGCGTCAGCGGCGCAGCTGGGACGTTGGACATGGACGGCGAAGTCTTATCCGTCCGTCCGAGGACAAAAATGCCCAGCAGCACCACCGCAAACAGCGCCGCGGCGGCGGGAATGATCGTCCACCAGCGCTGAGACGATGCCTTCTGCTGATGCGCGCCCCGACGATGGGGTTTTTCGGCGGGAAGCTGGGCTTCCAGAGCCGCGCGCATTCTGGCAATCTGGGCAGGCGTGGGGTTGACCGTGTTCAAAGCGTCACAAATCACTTGACTTTTCATCTGTCAGCACCTCCTAACATGGTCATAAGCTGCTTTCTTGCCCGGGACAGACGGCTGCGGACGGTGCTTTCCGGACAGTTCTGATGGGCAGCAATTTCCGCAGTGGTGTATCCCTCGTAGTAGTACAGATAGACGACGTCCTTGTAGTCCTGGGGCAGCGCCAGAATGGCGTCCAGCACGTCGTTCCCCGTCTCCGTCCGCTCCTGGGGCAGGGACGTGTAATCGTCTATGTTCTCATTTTTCCGCCACCACTTTTTCAGGGTGTCCTTGCAGAGGTTTGACGCCGTGATAATGAGCCACGCCTTTTCGTGGCGTTGGTCTGCAAAAGGCTTTCCGTTGGACATCAGCCGCAGGAAGGTCTCTTGGGTCATATCCTCTGCTTCCGGGGCGTTTTTCATGTATGCGTAGCAGACGCGGTAAACGGTGTCTACCTGGCGGTCATAGATTTCCATGATTTCTTTGTTGGTACGCAGCAAAGTAGGCATTTGCCTTCCCCTCCTCTCAGATAGAAAACGATTGAGCCGGTCAAAACGTTGCATGGGTGAATATTTTTTCGCAAAAACGCTGTCATCCCGCCGCGGCGGGATGACAGCGCTTCCTTTTTCAGCTCCACAGGCATTTCCAGTTCTGGACAAAATATTCCACGCCGGAGTAAACCGTGGTGAGGACAATGACGCCGATAACGACCCAGTTGAGCACAGCCACACCGGGCAGTGCCATCATGACGCAAAGCCCCACCATGGTGCTGGCGGTCTTCACCTTGCCGCTCCATCCGGCGGCGATCACATGCCCCTTCTGGACGGCAATCAGCCGCAGTCCCGTTACGGCAAATTCCCGGGTCAGCACGATCATCAGCGCCCAGGCGGGAAACACGCCCCACTGGCAGAACATACACATGGCGGCGATCACCAGCAGCTTGTCAGCCAGGGGGTCAAGGAATTTTCCAAAATCCGTGACCTGATTGTAATGCCGGGCAATGTAACCGTCTAAGGAATCCGTCAGGCTGGCAACGATAAAAATTGCGAGGGAAATGTACATCCACATCCCCGGCGCGCCGCCGGATAAGTACATGGTCACCATAAACGCCGGGATCATTGCCACTCTCACCAGCGTGATTTTACTTGCCAGCGTCATGCCTCTTCCTCCACTACATAGCCGCACAGATCGCCGTCGGTGCAGCCGTCAATTTTTACCATGACAAAATCGCCCTCATGAACAGGCTCGTCGGACGCGATCCAGACCCGGCCGTCGATGTCCGGGGAGTCGGCAAAAGTGCGGCCGTAGAACTGCCCGCTTTCCTCGTCGTAGCCGTCCACCAGAACCTCCATGGTCTTGCCCAGCTTTTCGGCGTTGTAGGCGTCCATGATCTCCGATTGCAGCATTTCCACGATCTCCGCCCGCTTGACGGCGGTATCCGTGTCCACATGCTCCATCTGCGCAGCAGGGGTGCCTTCCTCCGGCGAGAACGCGAACGCGCCGACGCGCTCCAGACGTTCCTGCCGCAGGAAATCGCACAGCTCGGCGAATTCTTCCTCCCCCTCACCGGGCAGGCCGGTGATCAGGCTGGTGCGGATGACCAGTCCGGGAATTCCGGCTCTCAGCCTTGCGAACAGGGCTTTCAGAAACGCCCCGTCCCCCCGGCGGTTCATCAGCTTCAGGATTTTGCTGTTGCAGTGCTGGATGGGGATGTCCAGATACTTGACGATTTTCGGCTCGGAGGCCATGACCTGAATGAAATCGTCATCAATTTCGTCGGGATAGACGTAGTGGACGCGAATCCAGTGCAGTCCGTCGATCTCGCAGAGCTTCCGCAGAAGCTCCGGCAAAAGCCGCTTGTGGCCGGGCAAATCCGTGCCGTAACGGCTGGTGTCCTGGGCGACCACGATCAGCTCCTTCACGCCGCTGTCTGCCAGCATCCGGGCTTCGTAAAGCACGTCGTCCAGCTGACGGCTGCGGTATTTGCCCCGCAGGGAGGGAATGACGCAGTAGGCGCAGTGGTTGTCGCAGCCCTCGGCGATTTTGATGAAGGCGTAATGCCCTGCCGTGGTCATGATGCGCCCCGTTTCCACTTCCGGGGCGTCGATGGAGCCGAAGTCCACCACCTGCTCCCCGTTCAGGAGCTTTTCAATGGCGGGAACGATTTCCGTGTAGCTTCCGGTGCCAAGAATGCCGTCCACCTCGGGCATTTCCTTCAGAATGTCCTCCTGATACCGCTGGGACAGGCAGCCGGTGACCAGGATTTTGCCCACCAGTCCCTCCGCTTTCAGGGCGGCGGTCTGCAAAATGTAGTCGATCGCCTCGGATTTTGCCGAATCGATAAATCCGCAGGTGTTGATGACCACCACGTCGCTGCCGACCACATCCGACTTGACGGTATGTCCTGCCTCCTGCACCCGATACATCATCCGCTCGCAGTCCACCTGATTCTTGGCGCAGCCCAGGGAGATAAAACCAATATTTGCCATAATTCAGAATTCCTCCTGAAAATCTTCTGTATCAAAAGAAAGCGCGTCCAAAGCACGCCGGACGCTGACGTAGCTGTGACCCCGGCGGATCAGGGCGTCCACGGCACGCCTGATCTGCTTTTCGTCGGAGTCCGCGTCCAAACGGCTTTTCAAAAATGCCGTGATTTTTTCCGTCTGGTCGGGATAGTCCGCAAGCACCTCGTCCCAGTATTCCTTGGGAATCCGCTTCTCGTAGAGCGCCTGCTTGGCGCGTGCAAGGCCGTAGCCCTTGGAGATGCAGCTGCTCACCACCTGCTCCGCCGTCGCCCGGTCGTCTACAAGATGCAGGTCTTCCATCCAGGCTACCGCTTCTTTGGCCTGCTGGGGGTCTTCCCCCTTGCGCACCAGTCGGGCTTCCAAGTCCCGGCGGGAAACGCTGGCGGCGGAGACAATGCGGACTGCCCGCATTTTGGCGGACATCTGCCCGGCGGCGGTGCGGAGGGCTTCCGTCTCCTGCTCGTCCAGCTCCTTGCCGGAATAAAGGGCGAAATCCTCCACCGTCTGGCGGTACAGTCCCATCCGGCTTCCGTCGTCAAAGGTCACCCAATAGCGCCCTGCCCGGTCGGGAGCCGTTTTCAGGGACTCAACCTTCATCGTCAAAATCGTCGGCGCTGACGGCTACCGCCTTGTCGGCGGCCTTGGCGGGCGCCTTGGGGGCGCCGTTGTTCAGCTTCCACAGATTCTCCCGCACCTCGGCTTCCACCTTCTCGGCGATGTCGGGGTTGGCGATGAGGTAATCCTTCACGGAGTTTGCGCCCTGGCCGATGCGCTCGTCGCCCATGGAGAACCAGCTGCCGCTCTTCTGGATAATGTCCAGCTGAACCGCCAGATCCACCAGCTCGCCCCACTTGGAAATGCCCTTGCCGTAGAGAATTTCAAACACGGCCTCCCGGAAAGGCGGCGCGACCTTGTTCTTGACCACCTTGACCCGGGTCTTGTTGCCGATGACGTTGTTGCCCTCTTTGATGGACTCAATGCGGCGCACGTCCAGACGGACGGAGGAATAGAATTTCAGCGCGTTGCCGCCGGTGGTGGTCTCCGGGTTGCCGTACATCACGCCGATCTTCATACGCAGCTGGTTGATGAAAATAACCACGCAGTTGGTCTTGGCAATGGTGCCTGCCAGCTTCCGCAGCGCCTGAGACATCAGACGCGCCTGAAGGCCGACGAAGGTGTCGCCCATTTCGCCCTCGATTTCCTGCTTGGGAACCAGCGCGGCCACGGAGTCCACAACCACCGCATCCACCGCGCCGGAACGAACCAGCGCGTCGGTGATCTCCAGCGCCTGCTCGCCGGTATCGGGCTGGGACACCAGCAGATTGTCCGTATCCACGCCCAGCGCGGCAGCATACACGGGCGTGTTCCGCGTCCACGAGGGCCACCTCGCCGCCCCGCTTCTGGGCTTCTGCCAGAATGTGCAGCGCCAGGGTGGTCTTACCGGAGGATTCGGGGCCGTAAATCTCAATGATTCTGCCCTTGGGCACGCCGCCGATGCCCAGCGCCGCGTCCAGCGCCAGAGAGCCGGTGGGGATGGCCTCCACGTTCATCTCCGGGCGGTCGCCCAGACGCATGACCGTGCCCTTGCCGAAGTTCTTGTCGATCTGGGCAAGGGCCGTCTGCAATGCCTTCTTCTTGTCCGACGCGGGAGCGGGGGCTTCATAAACCGTTTTCTTTGTAGCCATAATCAATCTTCCTTCCTGCCGTACTGGGCAAGCACGGCACGTTCTCTGTCATTATAATCTCTGGTTCGTTCCAGAATGGCATACCCATTTTCTTCCAGAATCCGGCACACATCGTCTCCCTGTCCCATGCCGAACTCGAAGCAGACAAATCCGCCCTTTTTCAGCGCGGGCGTGTAGTTCTCCACGATGGCGCGGTAGAAGTCCAGGCCGTCCTCCCCGCCGTAAAGCGCCATTTCCGGCTCAAAATCCTTGACGCTGTGGGGAAGCGCCTGCATTTCCGCCCCGGTAACATAGGGCGGGTTGGAGACGATCATGTCGTATTTCCCGAGAAAGGCCGGGGCTTTCTGCATGGCATCCGCCTGAACGCACCGCACCCGTCCGCCGAGACGGTTCAGGCCGGTGTTTTCCTTGGCGACCGCCAGGGCTTCCATGCTCAAATCTGCCAGCGTCACCTTCGCGTCCTTGACCCGGCTGGCAATGGCAAGGCCGATGCAGCCGGAGCCGCAGCACAAATCCAGTATCCGGGGATCCTGCTCCAGAAACAGCGCCTTGCGGATGGCCAGCTCCGCCACGGCGCAGGTATCGTCCCGGGGAATCAGCACATCCGGCGTTACCCGAAGGGGCAGGCCGTAAAACTCCCACTCCCCCAGCACGTAGGCCAGCGGCTCCCCGTCCAGCAGCCGCCGGACGGCGCGGCTCATATCCAGGCAAACCTGCTCCGACGCGTACAGGTCACGGTCTGCCAGAATGGCCTCCTGGCTCTTCCCGGAAAAATGGCACAGCAGATGCCGCGCCATCATCCCCGCCGTCTGGGCGTCCTCGGTTTCCAGCAGCGCATGGCGGGCGTCCAGATACAGCTGGCCGTATTGCTTCACCAACGGTCAGAACCCTCCTTCTCGGGCAGCACGGCCTGTACCGCCGCAATACCCACCTCGATCATGGAGTCGTCCGGTTCGTTGGTGGTGAAATGCTGCATCCACATCCCCGGCGCGGAAAGTGCTCTCGTAAAAGCGTTGTCATTTCTTCCGCACCAGCGGTTGATCTCGTAGGTGATGCCCACCACCACCGGCAGAAGCAGCAGCTTGAAGGCAATCATCAGCAGCCGGTAGCCAAAGGTACCGCGAATGGCTTCCAGCCCCGGGAAGATCGCCAGCAGCGCCGACGACGCGATGGAGAACACCAGAATAGAGATTACCATGACCACCAGCAGAAAACTGGTGCCGCACCGGGGGTGCAACCGTGTCATTTTTCGCACGTTTTCCACCGTCAGGGGCAGTCTCGCCTCATAGCAGCGAATGGTCTTATGCTCCGCGCCGTGGTAGGAAAACACCCGCTTCATGTCGGGCATTTTGGACACCAGAATCATATAGGCCATAAAGATCACCATGCGGATGATGCCCTCCACCAGGTTCAGGAGCAGCGTGCCGGTAATGATCTTGTCAAAAAATCCGCTGATGACCATAGGCAGCAGGAAAAACAGGCCGATGGAAAGCAGCAGCCCCATGGCCACGGCAATGCCGACGATGGCCTTCTGGAAGGCTTCGCTTCCCAGCTTCTTTTCCAGCCACTTATCAAATTTGGACGGCTCCTCCTGCATTTCGTCGGGAGCCAGATCAGCAGACCGCAGAAGTGCCTTCACGCCCACGATCTGCGCGTCAAAAAAGTTGAAAATGCCCCGGATAAACGGCCAGGTTTTCCAGGAGCCGGGCGGATTCAGCTTCCGCGGCGAAACCTCCACGGTCAGCCCGTCCTTACCACGGATGACGATGGCGTCCTTTTCAGGCCCCCGCATCATGATGCCCTCGATCAGCGCCTGACCGCCGATCATGGTTTTGAATTTTTCACAGGTTTCGGTTTCTTTGTTTGCCATGGTTTCTCCTCAATGTTCCGCCGGAAGACGGATGGTCACCAGCGTGCCGCCGCCCTCGGCGTTTTCCAGCGTCAGCGTGCCGCCGTGCATTTCCACAATCTCGTCGCACACCGCAAGGCCAATGCCCGTTCCCCGGACGCTGGAGCTGCCCTTGTAGAATTTCTTCTTTACCAGTGGCAGCTCATCCTCCGGAATGCCGGGGCCAAAGTCCCGGATATAGACGATCACGTTTTCGCCGTCAAAGGACATGGACGCCTCAATCCGCTTGCCGGAGCCGCCGTGCTTGGCGGCGTTGTCCAGAAGGTTCAAAAATACCTGCCGCATCCGCTGGGGGTCGCAGGGGATTTCCGGGATGTCCTCGTCGTTGTCCAGGTATACCAGCTGAATGCCGTCCTGTGCCAGGCGGCTGCCGTACATATACACCGTGTCCTCGAATTCCCCCCGGATGTCCGTCATTTCCACGGCCAGGGTCATGCGGCCGTCCTGCATCCGGGTAAAGTCCAGCAGATCCATGACCATCTCCGTCAGGCGCTTGGCCTCGCTGGAAATGATCTTCATTCCCTGCCGGGTGTCGTCGTTCAGATCGTCTCCGGCCAGCAGCGTCTCGCTCCATCCGTTGATAACGGTCAGCGGGGTGCGCAGCTCATGGGACAGCTGGGAGACGAACTCCGCCTGCATTTTTTCGTTCTGGGCGATTTTCGTGGACATTTCGTTGATGGTGTCCGCCAGATCGCCGATCTCATCCTTGAAGGGCGTCTGAATCTGGACGCCGTAGCTGCCGGAGGCGATTCTCTGGGCTTTTTCCGTGATCTCCGCCACAGGATTTAAGATGGAGCGGATGCAGTAGCCGCTGCTGAGCAGCACCACCGCCAGCACCACCGTCAGCACAAAGCAGCAAACCAAGCACACCAGAACGATCTGCCTGTTCACCAGCCGGGTGGAGGTCACGTAGCGCAGCACACCGATGACCTCACCGTTGGAATAGATCATGGGGCAGGAAACCGCCATGATGCGTTCTCCGGTGTTCGGGTCGCGGCCAATGTAGGAGCTTTTGTCCCGGATGCTGATGGCGTCCCAGATATCCGACGTACTGGGAGACGGCCCCGCCCAGGGGCCATAGGAGGACGCCACGAGACTGCCCTGATTGTTGATAAATTGCAGCTCAATTTTGCCCTTGTCCTCAAAGGTCTTGGCATAGGTGATACAGGACTGGTAGTAGTCGCCGTAGTCCTGATTGATATAGTCGGCAAAAAAATCCGTAGTGGTTTTCGCCCGGTTTTCCATGTCAGACTGCATGTTGGAGTAGTAGTAGGTGGCGTAGGACGCCGTTACCGCCATCACGCACACCAGCCCCAGGGCGAAGACAACGCCGACGGTGTTCAGCAGCCAGCGTTTTCGCAGGCCGCCCGTCTTTTTCATGGATTTCATGTTCATTCCGGGTTAGGCGCCCCACTTGTAGCCCAGACCCCAGACCGTGGTGATATAGGTGGGATTGGAGGTATCGTCCTCGATTTTCAGGCGAAGGCGGCGGATGTTCACGTCCACGATTTTCAGCTCGCCCTCGTAATCCCGTCCCCAGACGGCGGAGAGAATGTCCTCCCGGGAAAGCGCCCTGCCCGGATTCTGCATAAACAGCTTCAGGATCGCGTACTCCACCTGGGTCAGGCGGATACGGTTCCCATTCTTTTCCAGGGTATGGTTGCGGGTGTTCATCACGAAGGGTCCCTGGGTCAGCAGCTCGGAGCTTGCGGAACTGTCGCCGCCGATACGGCGGTACAGCGCGTCAATCCGGGCAGTCAGCTCCGCGGGAGAAAAGGGCTTGGTGACATAGTCGTCCGCGCCGGTCATCAGGCCGGTAACCTTGTCCATCTCCTGGGTGCGGGCGGTGAGCATGATAATGCCCATCTGCTTGTTGCTGGCACGGATGCGGCGGCAAACCTCAAAGCCGTCCATATCCCCCGGCACCATAATATCCAGGATGGCAACGCCGATGTCCGGGGTCTCGGCAATGGCGTCCAGCGCCTCCTGGCCGTTCCCCGCCTCGATGGCGTCGTACCCTGCCCGCTTCAGGTTGATCACCACAAAGCTTCGGATATTCAGTTCATCTTCCATAATCAGTACTTTTTTCATATGACACCCCTCAAGTCTCTCCCGTTTTCCAATCCTGCTGAATCAGATGGAAGCTGTTGATAAGTTGATTCTCCGTAATGCCGAATTCGGCCGCATTGGCCTCCAGCTTTGCGGCGTAAACCACGCCTTCCGCCCGATAGAAGGCAAACCGGCCGTCCACCGTGGCGTCCTCCTCCCGGCTTCCGCCGGTCAGAACATAAATGGAAAACACATCCAACGCCTGCCGGTAGTCCTCGTCCCACACGTAGAACGTATACCGTCCGCCGTCCTGATCTACCGAGACCCGCGCCGCCCAGCTGCTCGCCAGCTGCATGTACCAGCCGCCCAAATAATTGTGGAAGGTAAAGAGCTTGTCCATCTCCCTGCCCTCCAGGTCCATGGCGAACCAGCGGATGAGAAACTTCTGCTTCTCCTCATGTTCCGGAGAAATGCGCTTCATGGTAATCAGGCTGGGAAGCTCCATCACGCCGTCGCCGTCGATGTCTTCAGCGTATACATAGTAATTTCGCAGGGTCTGGACGCTGGTGTCCGAATCCCGGGAATAGGAAATATTGGAAAAACGATCGTTTCGCCAGGCGAAAACGTCCGTCACAATGGCGCTTTCGTTTACCGCGCTGGCGACGAATACCGCAGGGGTTCCGCCCAGCAGCCGTCCCTCCGTGATCCGCCGGATGTGGGATGCATTCTCCGACACGTTGACCTCCACCGAGCGTTCAATGCTGCCGTCCTGCACGCGGTACAGCACCGCGGAGCCTGTCCCGGTTTCCGATTCGCCGGGGAGAATGACCATCAGCTCACTGCACCCGTCGTCATCCAGGTCGCAGGTGATAAATTTGGAGTAGCCCACCATCATCAGCTGCTCAGCGCTGCCGCCGGAAAAGGAGTACACCGACACACTGCGCAGCACCTGGTCGCTGAGCTGCCGCCCAACCACCAGCTCGTAGCCGGGGGCGTCGTCCATCTGCACGTATTCCACCTGCTCAAAGGCGGAGCCGTTGCTCTGAATGACCTCCATCAGGCGGCACGTGCCGTCCTCCTCCTGCCGGAAAATCAGCACCTGCAAAGGGTTGGCAGAGCTTCCCTGGGCAAATACGATATATTCCTCCACGCCGTCGCCGTCCAGATCGGCCATCTGCACCGTCTGCCGGTTTTCCCCGGAGACCGGCGCGGAATAGCTCAGGCCGTACATGGCGGAATCGATGGCAGACTGCAAGCTGTCGTACTCCTTCGACCGCTTTGGCAGCGCATACATTTCATTCACCGTCTGCAAGGCGCAGCCGGTCAGCAAAACCGACGTGAGGATGAGCAGCGGAAGCAGCCATATTCGCTTTTTCACGGCATCAACTCCTCTTGATTGATTATTATACCACAATATGTTCTAAAAGAAAAGCTATTTCAGCACAACATTCGCTTCTCCGAGCACATTTTTCAGCTCAGTAAGCATATTCTCCCGGATGCAGCACCGGGTACCCCGGCGTCGTCTCGTATCCGCAAAGTAAAGCACCGCAGTGCTGTCCCCGGGAAACATGTTCAGGATACACCGGATTTTGGGGTACAGCGCCCCTTCCTCCCCTGGCAGGCGGAGATACAGTGTGCCGCTCTTATCCGTCTGCTGCGGCCGCTCCGGCGGCGCGCTGCCGTCGGCATAGTCCGAGATGGGGCGGGCGCGGTTAATGACAATCTGCGGCTCCTTGTCGTCCCGGAGGGACAGCCGCCCGGTGATGACCACGGCGCTGTTTTCCCGGAGGTAGCCCCCGTACTGATCCAGCACATTGGAGAACGCCAGCATTTCAATCGACGCCGTATCGTCTTCTACCGTGACATATGCCATCATAGAATTGTTACGGGTAGTTTTCATTTTCACGGTCTGGACGATGCCTGCCACGCTGATGATCTGGTCGTCCTGGAAGCCGTTGTCCTCCTCCATGAGACTGCCGATGTGGACTACGTGGGTGTTGCGCAGATACGGCCGGTAGTCGTCCATGGGGTGGCCGGAAATGTAGACGCCGGTGGTCTCCTTCTCCATGGAGAGAAGCTCTGCCTTACTCAGCTCCTTGAGCTTGGGAATCGGCACCTTGCCCGCTTCGTCGTCCTCGTCCAGCATGGCAAACAGCCCCATCTGCCCTTCCAGATTCTTCTTTCTGGAGGCGGACACGCTGTCCATCATCTGGTCGTACACCGCCAGAAGCTCACTGCGATGATGGCCGAAGCAGTCCATGGCGCCGCATTTGATGAAGTTCTCCACGGCGCGCTTATTCAGTTCGCCCTCCCCCATTCGTTCCAGAAAATCCTCAAGAGAGCGGAAAGCGCCGCCCTCTGCCCGTTTGGCCGCCATGGAGCGGATGAGTCCCCGGCCTACGTTTTTCACCGCGCCAAGGCCGAAGCGGATGGCGTCGCCCTCGACGGTGAAGTAGTCCTCGGAATGGTTGATGTCCGGTGGGAGGACCGGTATCCCCAGCTCCCGGCATTCGGCGATGTAGCCGGAAATTTTGGTTGCGGAATCCAGAACGGAGGTCATCAGCGCCGCCATATACTGCCTGGGATAATGGCACTTGAGGTAGGCCGTCTGGTAGGCAACCACGGCATAGCACACCGCGTGCGCCTTATTGAAGGCATAGTTGGCGAAATCCACGATCTCGTCGTAAATCGACTGCGCCACCGCCTCGGGTACGCCCCGGGCGATACAGCCGTCAATTTTCTGCTCCCGGTCGCCGTAAACGAAGGTCTTCCGCTCGGCGTCGATGATCTTCTGCTTTTTCTTGGAAATTGCCCGACGGATGTTATCCGCCTGCCCCATGGAGTAGCCGCCCAAAGTCCGGAAAATCTCGATGACCTGCTCCTGATAGACGATGCAGCCGTAGGTCACCTTCAGAATCGGCTCCAAAAGGGGCGTTTTGTAGGTCACTTTTCCGGGGTTGAACTTATTTTCAACGAACTTGGAAATGGATTCCATAGGGCCGGGGCGGTACAGCGCCACAATGGCCGTCAGGTCTTCGATGGAGGTGGGCTTCATGCTGACGCACACCCCGGTCATGCCGGTGGATTCCATCTGAAAAACGCCCTGAGTCTTGCCCTCAGCCAGCATGGCGAAGGTCTCCGGGTCGTTATCCGGTGCTTTTGCAATCTGAAAGTCAGGGTCTTCCTGCTGCGCCAGCGCTTCCGCATCCTGAATCACCGACAGGTTCCGCAGACCCAAAAAGTCCATTTTCAGCAGCCCCAGCTCTTCGATGGTGGTCATGGTGTACTGGGTGACCACGGTATCGTCGTTCCGGGACAGAGGGACGTAGGTATTGACCGGCTGCGCCGTAATCACAACGCCCGCGGCGTGGGTGGACGTGTTCCGGGGCATTCCCTCCAGGCGCATGGCCGTGTCAATCAGCGTTTTTACCCGCTGGTCGCCGTCGTACATCTCCTTGAGCTTGGGAGAAATCTTCATGGCCTCCGCCAGCGTCAGATGCAGCGGCATGGTGGGTACCAGCTTGGCCACCACATCCGTCTCCGCATAGGAGAAGTTCAGCGCCCGGCCTACGTCCCGGATGGCGCCCCGGGCGGCCATGGTGCCGAAGGTGACGATCTGGGCGACGTGATCCGCACCGTATTTCCCCATGACGTATTCCATGACCTCACCCCGGCGTTCCGGGCTGAAATCCGTATCGAAATCCGGCATACTCACCCGTTCCGGGTTGAGAAACCGCTCGAAAATGAGGTTATATTTCATGGGGTCGATTTCCGTGATGTGCATACAATATGCCACAATGGAAGCCGCGCCGGACCCGCGTCCCGGCCCCACGGGAATGCCGTTGACCTTGGCATAGTGGATGAAGTCCCAGACGATGAGATAGTAGTTTACATAACCCATCCGACTGATGACGCCGACCTCATATTCCAGCCGCTTCCGGTAAGCTTCCGGCGCGTCGGGATACCGCTCTGCAAAGCCCTCGGCGCAGAGCTTGCGGAAATATTCCTCGTCCGTATACCCCTCCGGCACCGGGTAGGAGGGCAGATGGTATTCGTGGAAGGTAAATTCCAGATTGCACCGCTCGGCAATGCGGACAGTGTTCTCAAAGGCTTCCTCGCAGCCGGGGAACAGGGCTTTCAGCTCGTCCTCGCTTTTGAGGTAAAATTCCTGGGTCTGGAATTTCATCCGGTTGGTGTCGTCCACGGTCTTTCCGGTCTGGATGCACAGCAGGACGTCCTGCATTTCTGCGTCCTCTTTGCGCAGATAGTGGGCGTCGTTGGTCACTACCAACGGCAGTCCCAGCTCCCGGGCAAGGCGCTGGACGCCCTGATTCACCGGCCGCTGCTCCGGAATACCGTGATCCTGCATTTCCAGGAAGAAGTTCCCCTCCCCGAAAATGCCGGACATTTTTTTTGCGTATTCCTTCGCGGAATCGTAATCTTCTTCCATCAGATACTGGGGGATGGCACCGGCAAGGCACGCGGACAGGGCAATCAGCCCCTCGTGGTGCTGCCGGAGCAGCGAAAGATCGATTCTTGGCTTGCCGTAAAAGCCGTGAATAAAGGCTTCCGACACCAGATAGCATAGGTTTTCGTATCCCTTGCGGTTTTCGCACAGCAGCACCAGATGGTGGGGGTCGTTGTCGATCCCGTGAACCCGGTCTGCCATGCCCCGGCGGGCGACGTAGACCTCGCAGCCGATAATGGGCTTGATTCCCGCCGCCTTGGCGGCCTTATAGAAATCAATACAGCCGTACATCACGCCGTGATCGGTGATGGCAATGGCGGTCTGCCCCAGCTCCTTGACCCGATCCATGATGCCGTCAACGCGGCACGCGCCGTCAAGCAGGCTGTATTCCGTATGGACATGCAAATGTACAAAGCTCATGCCTTCACCTCTTCCGCCAGTTCCAGCAGCCGCCGCATCCGGCTGCCCATGGCGGGCTTCGTAATGGGCGGCTCCATCATCCCCGCCAGCTCGGACAATGATGCGGAGGGGTTTTCCTCTCTGGCAACGGCTGCCCGCCGGAGCTTTTCGGGCAGTTTATCCATTGCGCCCGTCTCTCTTATGATCCGAATTGCCGCAAGCTGCTCCTGCGCGGCCTCCACCACCTTGGAGGTGTTGGCGTCGTCGCAGTTGCAGCGGCGGTTGACCTTGTTGTTCAGTTCCTTTTCCAGCCGGGCTTCCATGATGCCCATGGCGGCCACCGGTGCGCCGAGGAATGTGAGAAAATCCGAGATCAGTTCACTGTGCTTCAGATACAGCACCTGCCCGCCGCTTCGGCCGGCCATTTTTGGGGAAAAGCCCATGACCTCCCGCATCAGGGAATCCGTCTCCCGGGCAACGCTCCGGTGCGTGGTCGCCAGCTCCATATGGTAGCCCTTTCCGGGGTCGGTAACGCTTCCCCCGGCGAGAAACGCCCCCCGGAGGAACGACGCTTTGCAGCAGTCCTCCTCCACCACCGGCAGATTCACGTGGAGCGCCAGGGTATCCTGGGCGTCGAAGCCGAAGGCTTCCATGATCGTCCCGATTTTATCGCCGTCCCATATCTGGAACACCAGCTTCCCCGGCGACGCAAGGCTGGGGTAGCCGTCAAAGGGTAAATCGAAAGCTTTTTTGAACAGCTTCGGGAGAATATAGGCAAACTCCCGGCTCTCTGTAATAATTTTTATACCGTCTGCGGAAAAATGATTGGCAAACAGCAAAACGCCGAAGCACTCCGCCAATGCGCAGCAATGCTTCTGGGGCAAAATCCGGCAGACCTCCGCCTTGGCGGCAGAGGAAAAAGAGCTTGCCATGGGGAGACCTCCCTTCTAATGATTCTTTCTTGCCCTTACCAGACGCGAACCTCCGGCTCTAAGCGGATGCCGCTTTTCCGATAGACCTGATCGGATACCTGAGACAGCAGAGCCTTCACGTCCGCCGCCGTCGCGCCGCCCAGATTGACGGCAAATCCGGCGTGCTTTGCGGAGATTGCCGCGCCGCCCACCTGGTAGCCCTTCAGCCCCGCTTCTTCGATCAGCGCCGCCGCATAACCGCCCGTCGGTCGCTTGAACGCGGAACCGGCGGAGGGAACATCCAATGGCTGAGAAGCGGTGCGGCGGGCAATCAGTTCCTTCATTTTCCCCCAGATTTCCTCGGGATTTCCCTTTTGAAGGGCAAAATCCGCGCTGACCACGATTCCCGGCCGGTTTTCCAGCACGCTGTGGCGATAGGAAAAGGCCATCTCCGTATTGGACAGACGGAAGAGCTTGCCGTCAAAATCCATAACCTCGACGCTCTCGCAAATCTGGCAGATCTCGCCGCCGTAAGCCCCGGCGTTCATATACACGCCGCCGCCTACGGTTCCCGGAATGCCGTGGGCGAACTCCATGCCGGCGAGACCCAGGTTCGCGGCATTCACCGCCGCCCGCGCCATGGTCATGCCAGCCATCACCCGGATACGGGTCTCGTCCAGCCGCTCCATGCCGCCAAGGCAGTCCTTCAGGCAGACTACCAGTCCCCGGACGCCCTCGTCCGGCGCCAGCACGTTGGTTCCCGCGCCCAGAATGGCGCACTTGTGGTTCAGCTCAGCGCAGGCTTTCAGGATATCCGCCAATTCCTCTTTGGTTTTGGGAAACGCCATCACCTCGGCATTTCCGCCGATTCGAAAGGAGGTATGCTTCGCCAGAGCTTCCTCAAACCGAAGCTCCACATCAGGCAGTAATGCGGAGAGTTTCCGCTGGAATTCAGTCAACTCAGTCATAAACGCCTCCGGGTGTAAACTATGGTACAGTATATCATATTCCCCGGCGGTTTGCAATTATGACAAACATGAAATTTATGTAACAAAAGCTCATGCAGAAAGAAATTGCGGGAAAGCACTGCTTCCCCGCAATCTTTTTACATCATTCCTGAATCGGCACCGTCTCGGGAATCTCGCCCTCACCCTCGGTGATTGCCCGCATGTAGGCCACATTCTTATCCTGGTCGAACCGCATGACACTGTGGATCATACCGTCTCCGTAAATGTCCACCATGTCCCCCCAGGAGTAGCCCTTGGCACGCACCGGGCAAGTACCACTGGTCTTGATCTCCAGACCGGACAGCATGGGCAGCATTTTCATAAGCAGATCTGTGATCTCGGAATTGGTCATACTCACGGTGACCAGCGGCAGAACCTCGTTAGCAAGATTCTGCAAATCGGAAATGCTCAGCTTTTTGACCTTGTCCAGCAGCGCCTCCATAAATATCCGCTGGCGCGAAGTACGCTTGATGTCGCTTTCGCCGTCACCCTCCGCCTTGCGCATACGGACATAGGCAAGGGCGGTGGAGCCGTCCAGCCAGTTTTTGCCTTCCTTCATTTCGTAGTAATAACGGTCATGGAAGTCGTTCAGATATTTGGCCTCCGCTGCGGTCAACTCCACATCGAGACCGTTGATCAGGTTAATTGCCTTGATAAATGCATCGAAATCAATCTCCACATCGTAATCCACTTCGATGCCGAAGTTCTTATACAGCGTCAGGTTCATCAGACCCATGGCGTCCGCCGTGCTGTTGGTGCAGATGTAGCCATTGTGGTAAATGCTGGTGAGCTTGATTTTGCCGCCGCTGTGGCTCTTTCCGTTGGTGTCCGTATAGTTGGGATACTGCACCAGCGTGTCCCGAAGCAGCGAGGTCAGGGTTAAGGTCTTTTCGTATGTATTCACCGTACACAGGATCATGGTGTCCGCAAACCGCTCAGCCTCGCCTTCCCGGGAAGCCTGACCGACCAGAAGGATGTTGATATAGTCCGCGCTGGACGCAACATGCGGCTCCGTTGTGGCAACCGTGGTTTCCTCTGTGGCAGCTGTTGTTTCCGTGACGGCTTCCGTCGTCTCCTCCGGCTCCGTTTCCAAATTGGAATAGTCGATGGGCGGCACCTGCACTCTGTTCAGCTTGTTGAGCATGGAGTTGTAATATACCACAGCCGCAACTACCAGCGCGGCGATCAAAATCACAACAATCAGAACCGCAATCAGCACCGGCTTCTTCCAACCGCCTGCCTTTTGCGGCTTTTTTCTTTCATAGCGTCCGCTCATGTCGTTCCTCCTAGGGATGAATGTTTCTAAACATACTGATACTAGTTTTCAATAAAACGGTTAAAAACCGTTTTATTCGGCTGCTGTTTCAGCAGCCAGCGGCGTAGCCGCAAAAAAACGTAAGTCCATACATTTCTCGCCGCTACCGGCGGCCTGCGAAGAATTCGCAGGATAAAATGGTGTTAACCATTTTATCGAGAAATAGTATGATTTGCATTATACCATGATGCCGACGGGATTACAAGTCTATTTTTCATTTTTCGCCTTTTCTTAAAAACAGAGCGATGGGCAGCCAAAGGCTGCCCATCCGATGTATCCGATTATTTCTCCACGATCTCCAGCACTTCCATGGGGCAGGCCTTGACGCAGATGCCGCAGGCGATGCACTTGGAGGCGGGGCTGCCTTCCTGGAACACGATCACGTGCATGGGGCAGACCTCGGCGCACTTGCCGCAGCTGACGCACTTTTTCTTGTTGATCATGTACACGCCGGTCTTGGGGTTCTGGGTGATGGCCTCGTGCTCACAGGTGCGCATACACTTGCCGCACTGAATGCAGGTATTGGGCTTTGCGCCGGTACCCTTGGCAACGATGCGGACACAGCTCTTATCCTCGTCAAATTCCTTATAAAAAGCCTCGGAGCAGGCAGCGACGCATTGCAGACATGCCATGCACTCCACATTTTTCTTAGCAACGAGCTTCTTCATAGCACAGAATTCTCCTTCGTTTTTTGATTGTCTTTCATTATACATGTCTATGTAAGAAAAAGCAACAAAAACTTTCAGAAAATCCGATTTCTTGAGTTATCATATGCTAACTCAAATCAAAAAGTAGCAAATATTTCCGTTTTGCAAGTAACGATAGAAAAGCCGTTTTGCTTATAAAGTTGCAGGAAATTGGGTATTATTACCAGCGTAAACCCCGGCGTACGGGAAATAATAGGCTTGAAGCAAGATTCATTTGGAGGTTAAAACATGAAAAAATATGCCATTTTCGTACTGGTTCTTGTCCTTACCGCGGTTCTGTTCACCGGCTGCGGCTGCACCAACCAGGAGCCCAGCAGAAACACCACCGTTCCCACCACAACGCCGACCGCCGCGACCACCGAAACGACCCGTGCTACCACCGCGCCCACCACGATGCCCCGCGTGGAGCCTTCCACCAACGCTACCATCGACAACGGCAACGGCCCTCTGGACGAAATGACCGACGCAACGGAAAACGCCGCCCGTCAGGGTACGGCTGGTGTCCGATAATCCCCCGGGGCGGTTTGCCCCGGTACATATCATCCCATGTGCCGCCGTTTCGCCGTTCGCGCCTGCACCCGCAGACGAAGCACACGGGTTTTGGGGATCGCGGCGGTGCTGTACGGAAAGTCCTCGCCCCGGTACTGCTTCATGAGCAAATCCAGCGCCCGGCGCTTTTCCTCCGGCTCGGTCACGTCCTCCAGATATCCCCAGCCGATGACGCTTTCGTAGTTGATGGAACACGTCCCGTTTTCCAGAACCAGACCGTGGGTACAGTCCAGCTCGAAACTGGCGCGGTTGTCCTTCTCTATCAGGGCATACTTTGTCCCCTCCCGCGCGCCATGGATGTAAAGGGTCATTCCGTCCGGCTCCATTCCGAAGTTTACGGGGAGAATGTAGGGAACGGTGTCTGTGTTCAGCGCAAGATGCAGCACCTCACAGCGGGTCATCATCTCCGTGATCTCGGCGGGTTTGGTCACTTCCCTGTCAGTTCGGCGCATTGCCCTTCCTCCTTAAAGAATCGTTACATATCTCGTCAGTTTTTTCTTCATTCGTTCTGCGGCGGCAACGGCCTGCTCCAGAAAATCCCCGCCGTCGGATTGCGCCTGCTTCCAGGCACAGGTGATGGTCTCCCCTGCGCATACCACCGCGCCGTGCCCCAGCCTGTCAAAGGCGTAAGAACAGTTTTTGGCGTTGGCGCTGGGGGAATCATAGCCGTCCACCAGGAAAAACACCCGGGGATATTTGCCCCGAAGACTGCGGAGGCTTTCGGCGGAGCTGGCCGCCGTCAGAGCGCCGATTCGGGAATAGCCCAGCTTTCCCACCGCCTCCGGCGCGAACCGGTTTATCAAATCCACCGCCACCGTATGCACCAGCCGAGAGCCGCAGAGCAAATCCTGCAATTCCGGGGCAGATTTGTTGCCGGTACGCGCTGCCACGAACAAATCCTTCTTCCCCTCCCGGCAGCCGGGCAGGAAGGGCTTGATGATATCGCTGCCCAAATATCCCGAAATGACCAGGCCGTCGCAGGGATAGTCGGTTTCCCCGCCGAAAAACGCTTCCGCCGTTATCTGGGCGGCGGTCGGGCTGAGCAGCTCCGGCGCGTCCAGCACCGTGTAATAGCCCATGTTCCGGGCGGTGTTCAGCGTCTGCGCCAGCTCCTGCAAGCCATCGCCGCCCAGAAGGGCAAAATAGCCAAAGCTCAGCCGAACTGCCGGGACGATCCCTTTCAACCCGCCGAGCAAATTCCGGCAGAATTCACCGTACCCTTTAGCGTCGTGAGCATACCGGGGCGGCAAGTCGGTCAGCGGCAGCATCAGCTCCACCATGGAAGGATTCTTCAGCTTCCGAATCTTTTCCTGTAACATATCAATAGACATACTCCCGCCTCCAGCATGTTTTTTGTTTATTATATCACAACTTTTTCCATCTGCAAAGATAAAAACCTTCCAGTCCTGATTTTTTTCCTTTGGGGTATACTACCTGTGAAGGGAGGGAGAATTTATGAACGCAAAAGGATGGATGCTTTCCGCCGGTCTCGGCGCTGCTGCGGGCGCGGTGGCAGTTCTGATGATGCCCAGGCAGAATCCCGTGCGGCGCGTTGCGGCAAAGGCTGCCAATAAGGCCGAAGACCTTGCCTGGAAGGTCGAGGACAAAATGAACGAGGTTCTTTGACAAGTTAACGCAGAACATCCCGGAAGGCTGTCCTTCCGGGATGTTTCCTCATAAACCCTTATCCTGCGCTTTCAGCTTTTGCAGACGGATGGCGCACACCGCCGTAAGGAACATCGGTATCAGCAAAATGCAGGCGTTGCTCACATGCGCCGTGTAGTCGCCGTAAAACTCCACAAACTGCCCGCCGGAAACGACCAGAAGCGACACACACCCGCACCCGGCAAGGGCGGCGCCATGGGTCAGCCATGGGGCGCCACGGTGCTTTCTGAAACGGTACGCCAGAATCGCCAAAATAATTGCCATGACCGCGAGAACGACGCAGGAAATCGCCCCGTTGTGACTGACCGTCAGAAGCGGCTCCTCAGGGGCTTCCACGTCCCCCTCCCCTTTCAGCAGAAGCACCTCCGCCCTGCCATTCTTGGGGCTGATATACCAATAATTGTTCCGCGCGGCATCCAGTTCCTGCAATTCTTCCGGCAAAGTGGGGTCACCGTAGCAGCTGTAGGTCGTGGTTCCCCCCGCGTCATCCGGCGTAACATAAGGGTCAGGGGGCATTTGCTCCCCGAAGTATACCCTGCCCCATGAGCTCCAGCACAGAGTGCCCCTGTTTCCGGCCATGTCGTCATCACTGCTGATTCCCTGAATAATGTCCGTATAGTAGATACGGATGCTGCCGTCCTCCATCTTCATTACTTCCTTCACCGCCTGATCTGCGTCCAGCCAGACCGGCGCTTCCCAGAGGAACGCCGCGCCCAGCACGAGCGTGATCACCAGCATCACAGCCATGGTCACCGCTAAAACCCGGCGGCGCACAATGGCCTTTCTGATTTTTTTCAGTCCCGGCGCGTCTGTTTCCACCGGAATCGCCTGGGCTTTTTTTAGAATCCCCAGCTGCTTCGCGCATTCGTCGCACCCGCACAGATGCTCGTCCACGAGGGCGTTGCTCTCTTCGCTGGTCAGATTTTCCGCATACAGCGGGAGCAGATCCCGGATCACATTACAGGATAGTTTCATACATATTCCCCCATTTCATCCCGTATTTTCTGCCTTGCCCGGTGGTAGGTCACACAGGCCCAGTTTGCCGTGCGTCCGAACAGGCTTCCGATGTCACCAAAGGAAAGCTGCCCGAAGACCCGCAGGGAGAAAACCTCCTTATAGGGTTCCGGCAGGTCGTGAAGCACCCGGTGAACGGCCATGGCCTGCTGAGCGTCCATGATCTGTTCCTCCACCGCCTGCTTCGGGTCGCTGATTTCCAGCTCGTCAATGGGCTGGGACGGGCGCTCCTTGCGCAGATGGCTGAGGTAGGCGTTTCTCGCCATGGAGCATAACCAGGTGCGGATGTCGCAGTCGCCCCGAAATTTCGGCAGAGCATTCAACGCCTGAAAGAATACCTGTTCCGTCAGCTCCTCCGCAAGACTTTCGTTATGACTGATCGCCCGCAGGTACAGCTCCACATCCTGAAAATACGCCCGGTATATCCGTTCAAACTCCGTCACGGCCTCACCTCCTACACCCATTAGACGCGGGAACGGGGAAAATCTTACAGCATTCGTGAAAAAATGGGAGGGGATTTTTCCCCTCCCATATGTCAGGTAATGTCCAGCTTGACGGTCTCTCCCTCCACCCGGATGCGGATGGCGGAAATGGGATGCTGGAAGCTATCAATGATCGCCTCGGAAATCGGGTCTTCCAACTCCTTCTGGATGGTGCGGCGGAGATTTCTCGCGCCATAGGTCACGGAATAGGCCTTTTTGACCAGCAGGCGGCGCAGATCGTCGTCCCAGGAAAGGGTCAGGCCGCGGATAGAAAGGCTCTCTTGCAGCTCCTTGAGCATGATGTCCGCGATGCCCAGGAAGTTTTCCTCCGTCAGATGGTTGAAGGTGATGATCTCGTCCACACGGTTGAGAAATTCCGGCCGCAGGAAGCCCTGCAATGCCTTCATGGTCTTCTCCTTCACCTTGTCGCCGTCGCTGCGGCCAAAGCCCATACCGCCCACGCTGCCCTCGGAACCGGCGTTGGAGGTCATGACAATGATGGTGTTCTCGAAGTTCACTACCCTGCCCTGGGCGTCCGTAATCCGCCCGTCGTCCAGCACCTGAAGCAGAACGTTCAGCACATCCGGGTGCGCCTTTTCGATTTCGTCAAACAGCACCACGCTGTAGGGACGGCGGCGAATCTTCTCCGTCAGCTGTCCGGCCTCGTCGTAGCCCACATAGCCGGGAGGCGAACCGATGAGCTTGGAGACGGTGTGCTTCTCCATATATTCCGACATGTCCAGCCGAATCAGGCTGTCCACATTGTCAAACAGGTCGCTTGCCAGCTGCTTGACCAGCTCCGTCTTACCCACGCCGGTGGGGCCGACAAAGATAAAGGACACCGGCCGCTTCTTGGGGGAAATGCCCACCCGGTTGCGGCGGATGGCACGGGACACGGCGTCCACCGCCTCGTCCTGACCGACGATGTGGGTTTTCAGGCGGTCGCTCAGCCCCTTGATCTGCTCATACTCCTGCGCCTTGATCTTGGACGCGGGAATCTTCGTCCACAGCTCGATGATCCGCGCCAGATTCTCCACGGTCACGGCGGGTTTTGGCAGCTTTTCCAGATCCTCGATCTTTGCCGCCAGCTGCATCAGCTTGCTGCGAATCAGCGCCAGGCGCTCATAGTCCTGATTCTCCGTATTTTCATTGAGCATCCGCAGCTCCAGCTCGTAATCGTCCCGCTCCTTTTTCAGCTCTGCCAACTGGGAGATTTCCTTGCACTGCAAATTCACGTCGGAACAGGCTTCGTCCAGCAGGTCGATGGCCTTATCCGGCAGAAACCGGTCGGTGATGTAGCGCTCGGAAAGCACGACGCACTGGTGGGCGATTTCCGGAGAAATCTCCACCCCGTGGAACTCGGCATAGGACTTGGCAATGCCCTGCATAATCTGGCTTGCTTCCGTGATGGTGGGCTCCGCCACGGTGACGGGCTGGAAACGGCGCTCCAGAGCCGCGTCCTTTTCAATATATTTGCGGTACTCGGCGAAGGTCGTCGCGCCGATGACCTGTATTTCGCCCCGGGACAGGGCGGGCTTCAGGATGTTGGCGGCGTTCATGCTGCCCTCCGCGTCGCCCGCGCCCACCAGATTGTGGACCTCGTCAATGACCAGGATGATGTTGCCGCACTCCTTGATCTCGCCGATCAGGCTCTTCATGCGGCTTTCAAACTGCCCGCGGAACTGGGTGCCGGCCACCAGCGCGGTGAGGTCAAGCAGGAATACCTCCTTATCCCGCAGCTTATAGGGGACATCCCCCGCCGCGATCCGCTGGGCAAGCCCCTCGGCAATGGCGGTCTTGCCAACGCCGGGTTCGCCGATGAGGCAGGGATTGTTCTTCTGACGGCGGTTGAGAATCTGGACGACACGCTCGGTCTCCACATCCCGGCCGATGACCTTATCCAGCTTGCCCTCCCGGGCGCGGCCGGTCAGATTCATACAATAGCTGTCCAGGAATTTATGCCGTTTGGACTTTTTCTTCTCCTTCGGCTCCCCCTCTTCCTTTCTGGAAGGACGGGGCTGGGGCGCGGGGGTATTGCCAAAAAGCTGGTTCAGCAGCGGGAACGTGGCGGTCTGGCTGTCAATTTCATCGTCGTCAGAGCTGTCGCTGTCGTCCTTCTGGCCGAACATGCTGCTCATTTCGTCGCTGAGCATATCCAGGTCTTCCTCGGAAATGCCCATCTGCTTCACCGCCTGGTCGATCTGGGGAATTCCCAGACTCCGGGCACATTTCAGGCAGTAGCCTTCATTCATGGTAACGCCGTTTTCAACCTTGGTAATAAACACAACGGCGATATTTTTCTTACATTTGCTGCACATTTTTGGCTGCATAACGCTCACTCCTTTTCGGTGCAGTATAGCATATCGGGTCTGAAAAAGGGAAAACAAATTATGAACGATACCGCCCTCCGTCAGACGTTCCAGTCGCTTCCGACCTCAAATTGTTCGATTCCGTCGTCATACCACAGGTGGGTCATGTACAGCCCTCCCGCCGGAACCGTCGGGCCGGCGGCGGTGCGGTTGCCGGAGGCCAGAATTTCGCCGATCTCCTCCGGGCGTATCTTCCCCTCGGCGGCGTAGACCACAGTTCCCGCCATGGCGCGGGCCATGTTGTAAAGGAAGCCGTTGGCGCAGACCTTGAGAATGACAAGCTCCCCCTGCCGCTCCACATTGTAATAGTATACGGTGCGGACGGTGGATTTGACATCCGTGCCGACGCTTCTTACGGCGGCAAAATCATGGGTACCCACGAACTGGCTCGCCGCCGCCTGCATCACGTTCTCGTCCAGGTGCCGGGGGTAAAACCAGGCACGGTTGACATAAAACGGATTCTTAAGGCGGGAATTGTAAATCTGATAGGTATATTCCTTCCGGGCGCAGGAGCCGATGGCGTTGAAATTCTCATGAACGGCAAAGGCCTTCGTCACCACGATGTCGCAGGGAAGGTGGGTATTCAGCGCATAGGGCAGCCGCTCCACCGGGATGGTGGAGGACGTGCGGAAATTCGCCACGTACACCCGCGCATGAACACCCGCGTCCGTCCGGCCGCAGCCCGTCATATGCACCGGATGCCCAACCACCATGGCGGCGGCCTTTTCCATGGTCTCCGCTACGGTGGGCAGATTTTTCTGTACCTGCCAGCCGTGGTAATGGGTGCCGAGATAAGTCAAAAACAGGGCGATATTGCGCATATTTCCCTCACATACCAAACTTTTTCAGAATAATGATCGCCGCCGTCAGCAGCGCCGCCGCGCCGAATGCGGCAAAGTCGTTACGCTGATAATGCAGCTGCTTCATCTTGGTTCTCCCCTCGCCGCCCTGGTAGCAGCGGCACTCCATGGCGGTGGCCAGCTCGTCCGCACGGCGGAACGCGCTGATGAACAGCGGCACCAGAATGGGGATCAGTGCCTTTGCCCGCTCCATCAGCTTGCCGCTCTCAAAGTCGGCGCCCCGGGCTTTCTGGGCGGACATGATCTTGTCCGTCTCCTCAATCAGCGTGGGGATAAAGCGCAGGGCAATGCACATCATCATGGAAAGCTCATGGACAGGCACCTTAATAACCTTCAGCGGGTTCATCAGGCTTTCCAGTCCGTCCGTCAGGGAAATGGGCGAGGTGGTGTAGGTCAGCAGGAAGGTGGATGTGACCAGCATCAGGATGCGCACCAGCATAAAGGCCGCCCGTTCCGCGCCACCGGTGGTAATGGTAATGCCCCAGAAATCCACCAGCACCCTGCCCTCTTTGGTAAAGAACAGATTCAGCACGCCGGTGAAAACCAGAATCATCACCAGCGGCTTCATGCCCCGGACGATGGATTTTCCCGGAATGGAAGAAATTTTAATAACCGCCAGCAGGAACAGGAGCAGGACACCGTAGGATACCCACCCGGAGGCGACGAAAAGCGTCACCATATAAACAACCAGCACGATGAGCTTCGTTCTGGGGTCGAGGCGGTGAATGACGGAATTGCCCGGGAAATACTGACCGAGGGTAATGTCTTTAAGCATGGCGGTTCCCCTCCTTGAGCCGCTTGATCTCCGCCGCGGCCTGGTCGATGGTGTAGACGTTTTTCACGTCCAGCCCCAGCTTTTTCAGCTCCAGGAAGACCTGGGTCACCTGGGGTATGTTCAGTCCCATTTGGGTCAGTTCCTCGGCGTGGGTAAACACCTGGGCTGGCGGCGCGTCCATGGCAAGCTTGGAGCCGTTCATCACCAGCAGGCGATCCGTCAGCCGCGCCACGTCCTCCATGGAGTGGGAGACCATCATGATTGTGGCGTTCTTCGCCTTGCGGTAGGACTGAATATTACCCAGAATTTCCGAGCGTCCCACGGGGTCAAGGCCGGCGGTGGGTTCGTCCAGAATGAGAACTTCCGGCTCCATGGCAATCACACCTGCAATGGCCACCCGGCGCTTCTGGCCGCCGGAAAGGTCAAAGGGCGAAACCTCCAGCTGCTGCTCCGTAAGCCCCACGAACCCGGCGGCTTCCCGGACACGGCGATCGACCTCTTCCGGGGACAGTCCCATGTTCTTGGGGCCAAAAGCAATGTCCTTGTACACGGTTTCCTCAAACAGCTGATACTCCGGATACTGGAACACCAGCCCCACCCGGAACCGTGCCTGCCGGGTCAGCTTCTTGTCCGACCAGATGTCCTGCCCGTCCAGCAGCACCGTGCCGGGGGTGGGCTTCAGCAGTCCGTTCAGCTGCTGCATCAGGGTGGATTTTCCGGAGCCGGTGTGGCCGATGATGCCGATAAACTCCCCCCGTTCGACGGAAAAGGATATGTCGTCCAGCGCCTTATGCTCAAAGGGCGTCCCGGCGCTATAAATATAAGTGAGATTCTTCACTTCCAGAATGGGTTTCAAGAAAATACCTCCCAGCGGGTCAGGCCATCACCATGTCGTAAAGTGCCTGCGCGCATTCTTTCGGGTCTAATTTATCCAACGGAAGGTCAAAGCCCTCCTGATTCAGCTTCCAGCAAAGCTCCACCGTCTCCGGTGCGGCAAGTCCGATGTCGTGCAGCAGCTCCACCTGGGAGAAGACCTCCTTCGGCGTGCCGTCCGCCGCGACCTTGCCCTTGTCCAGCACCACGACGCGCTGTGCCTTGGCCGCTTCGTCCATGTGGTGGGTGATCAGAACCACCGTGATGCCCTTCTCCCGGTTCAGCCGTCCGATGGTGTCGATCACCTCTCGGCGTCCTCTTGGGTCAAGCATGGCGGTGGGCTCATCCAGAATGATGCACTTCGGCTCCATGGCAATCACGCCCGCAATGGCAATGCGCTGCTTCTGTCCGCCGGACAGCAAATGGGGCGCGTGGGTGCGGTACTCGTACATGTCCACCTGCTTCAGGGCGCTGTCCACTCTGCGGCGAATCTCCGGGCTGGCAATGCCCAGATTTTCGGGGCCGAAGGCAACGTCCTCCTCCACCACATTCGCCACAATCTGGTTATCCGGGTTCTGAAACACCATGCCCACGTTTCGCCGAATGGTGATAAGCCGGTCTTCATTGGCGGTATCGATGCCGCAGACATAGACCTTTCCCCCGGAGGGAAGCAGAATGGCGTTGAAATGCTTGGCAAGGGTGGATTTTCCGCAGCCGTTGGTGCCGAGAACGGCCACAAAGCTGCCCTGTTCAATGGTCAGGTTCAAATCCGCAAACACGGGAACACCGGGCGTGTCCTCCACGCCCGGGTACGTGTATGCCAGATGCTCTACAGAAATTATGTCGCTCAAATCAGGCATCCTCCTATTTGTTACGGCGTCCACCGGCCGGTGGCGCCGCAGGGAAGAACCAGCCCGGACTGCTTCACCGGCAGTCCAAGCTCACCGGCGGCCGTTTTGCCGCCATGCGCCGTCCCAAACACCACGTCGGAGGCATAGGCCACAGCGGAGGGCGCAAGCCCGGTGGTATACGAATTGATGATAACGAACAGCGGCTCGTCGGACAGCAGCTTCACCGTCTCCTGTAAGAAGGGGTAAAAGCTGGTCTCCATCTTCCAGATCTCACCGCCGGGGCCGCGGCCATAGCTGGGCGGATCCATGATAATGCCGTCATAGCGCCGTCCCCGG